>OGNU01000290.1_pt1 | contig 23464 bp, 18 predicted proteins | sample 1573581 | NCBI WGS metagenome assembly OGNU01 (sample SAMEA2581992, study PRJEB24529) | metagenome | biome: Human gut stool | place: China | collected 2011 | reverse complement strand
TAACTTGCACGCAGCTGCGCGTACGATTGCCGAAAAAGGAGCTTTCCCCGTGCGTTATGAAGATGTAAGGGCATTGAAAGGGGTGGGAGACTATACGGCCGCAGCCATTTGTTCCTTTGCTTACGACATGCCGTATGCGGTGGTCGACGGGAATGTGTATCGCGTATTGTCTCGGTGGCTGGGCGTGGAAGAACCCATTGATACAGGAGCAGGGAAAAAACTGTATGCTTCGCTAGCCGATGAAATGATGGACAAGTCGCGTCCGGCATTGTATAATCAGGCCATCATGGATTTCGGGGCCTTGCAATGTGTGCCGTCGTCGCCTTCCTGTCTGTTTTGTCCGCTTTCAGACAGTTGTGTGGCCCTGCAAAAGAATTTGGTGGATAAACTTCCCTGGAAAGCACGTAAAACGAAGGTATTAGATCGTTATTTTTCTTATATTTACGTGCGTGCAGGCGTGCATACATTTATAAAAAGGCGTGAAGCCGGAGACATCTGGCAGAATCTGTATGAGTTTCCGCTGATTGAAACGGAACAGGAAGTAGGAGAAGAAGAGATTTTCTCTCTTCCGGCATTCCGGGAACTGGTAGGTAACCGCTCCATACGTATGTTCCGCGTGGTATCGCCTGAGGTGAAACACGTGTTGTCACACCGGGTAATCCATGCCCGATGCTACGAAGTGGAATTGGAAGAGGAAGATGCTGTTCTTTCTGAATTTCAGCGCGTTCTGATTGACGATTTGCATAAATTCCCCGTGTCGCGCTTGATATCTCGTTTTTTTTCGTTACTTTTGAAACCAAATTATAAAAAATAAAATCATGTCATTGAATAAAGTACAATTGATTGGAAATGTAGGGAAAGACCCTGAAGTAAGATATTTGGACAGTGGAGTAGCTGTGGCTACTTTCCCGCTGGCTACTACAGACCGTGCTTATACGCTGGCCAATGGTACACAGGTGCCTGAACGTACGGAATGGCATAACATCGTGTTGTGGCGCGGACTGGCTGAAACAGCCGAAAAGTATGTGCACAAAGGCGATAAGCTGTATATTGAAGGGAAAATCCGTACTCGTTCATACGACGACCAGAATGGAGTGAAACGTTATGTGACGGAAATTTTCGGTGACAATATGGAAATGCTGACTCCGCGTGCTGCACAACCTACTGCCCCTGCACAACCACAGGCTGCTTCGCCGGTTGCCGCTGCTGCTCAGCCTGAGAACAGTCCTTCGGATGATTTGCCGTTTTAATCTCAGGCGGTCTTAAATTGATGTTTAACTACAGGTAGATAGAATGGACCCTGACTCGTGTTTGCTCCGCTGGACGGAGCTTTGTGACGGAATTACCGTAATGCCCCTTTCGTTAGGGGCTGCTTTTGCTTTGCTGTTGGCCCTTGCGTTATTATATACTTCGGGCTTCGTTTCTGCTTCTGAAATAGCTTTCTTTTCGTTATCTCCTTCTGACTTGAACGATATAGAGGAGGAGAATCATCCTTATGACTCTAAAATCAAGGCCTTGCTTGATGATTCAGAGCGTCTGCTGGCCACTATTCTGATTTCGAATAACTTTGTCAATGTGACGATTATCATGCTGTTGAACTATGTGTTTGCCAGTGTGATTGATTTTGGAGAGGCAAAAATTCTGGAGTTTTTGATTGTAACGGTCGTATTGACCTTCCTGCTGTTGCTGTTCGGAGAAATTATGCCGAAAATTTATTCGGCACAGCATACTTTACCCTTTGCCCGTAAGGCAGCTCCCGTAGTGACGGTTTTGCGTACTGTGTTTTGGCCTATTTCTTCATTGCTGGTCCGGTCTTCTTTCTTTATCAACCGATTTTCACAGAAACGGAAAGTCCGGAACCTGTCGGTCAATGAACTTTCTCAGGCGCTGGAATTGACGGATATTCAGGAAACACCGGAAGAAAACAACATGCTGGAGGGAATCATCCGTTTTGGAGAAGAAACGGCGAAAGAAGTAATGACTTCCCGTCTGGATATTGTGGATTTGGAAATACATTCTACCTTTTCAGAGGTATTGAAGTGTATCAATGAAAACGGATATTCACGCATTCCGGTGTATGAAGAAACGCGTGACCATATCAAAGGAATATTGTATATCAAGGACCTGCTTCCTTATCTGGATAAGGGTGAGGACTTTAAATGGCAGAACCTGATTCGCTCTGCCTTGTTTGTGCCTGAGAATAAGATGATTGGCGATTTGCTGCGTGACTTTCAGACGAACAAGATTCACATCGCCGTAGTGGTGGATGAGTTTGGAGGTACGTCGGGCATCGTGACGATGGAAGACATCATCGAGGAGATTGTCGGAGAAATCAATGACGAATACGATGAGGAAGAACGCACGTACGTGAAACTGACGGAAAACGTGTATGTGTTCGAAGGAAAGACTCTGCTGTCGGACTTTTATAAGATTATCAAGGATAGTGAGGAGGTATTTGAAGATGTCTCAGGGGATGCGGATTCACTGGCCGGCCTTCTGCTGGAGTTGAAGGGAGAGTTCCCCGTGTTGCATGAGATTATCAATTACCAGAATTACCGCTTTGAGATTCTGGAGATGACTTCGCGTCGTATCCAGAAGGTGAAAGTGACCATCTTGCCTGTGGCTCAGGAAGAAGATGAGGTGAAGGAGAAATAACTATGCCACTGCTGAAGACTTGGACGGAGGAAAATGGCCGATGGGGAATCTGGCAGGTGACGGAAACGCTGGAGGAACTTTATGCCTGTCTGTCGGACGACGTGGTGTGGCAGGAACTTGAACGTCTGAAAGCTCCTTCCCGGAAAATGGAATACCTGGCAGTCCGTGTGTTACTGAAAACGATGTTGGGGAAAGAAGTACGGATTGGACATGAGCCTTCGGGAAAGCCGTTTCTGACAGGAGGGGAGTATCATGTATCCATTTCTCATACGAAGGGATATGTGGCAGTTGGGCTGCATGAGTCTGCTCAGCCCGGCATTGATATTGAGGCTTATGGCGAGCGGGTACGAAAGGTAGAGTCTCGGTTTGTGAGGGAAGACGAGATGCCGGAAAGAGCACGGATGGAGTCGCGTGAAGAATTGTATCAGTTGCTTTTGCACTGGTCGGCCAAGGAAACCATGTACAAAGTGCTCGATATGGCAGAAGTGGATTTCCTGCAACACTTGAAAGTGTGTCCTTTTAAATTGTCTTCCTCCGGAACGTTTACAGGTGAATCGTACCGGAAAACGGACAAGGCCCGTTTCCTGATTCATTACCTGATACATCCTGAGTTTGTCTGTACCTATTGCCTCAATACCGAGGCTCGTAGAACAAACAACGGATGAGTTTGTTTATGAAAGAAAAAAGATGAACAAGAAATTACGTAAAACAATTCGGCTGACGGCCATTTCGTTAGGAGCGTTACTGACTGTATTCTTGTTGGCCGTAACTATCGTGGTGAATTTTATTTTTACACCGGAAAAGTTGACGCCGGTGGTGTTGAATGTGGCTAATCAGTCATTGAATGCCCGTTTGCAGATGAAAAGCGTGGAACTGACCTTCTTTTCCACCTTTCCTCGATTCGGACTGAAGGTGACGGATGGAGTATTGGTGTCCAAAGCCATTAATGATACGTTATGGCAGAAGACCGATTCACTGGTTTCTTTCAAGAAATGTGTGGTAGTGGTGAATCCGGTGGATTATCTGATGCATGATAAAATCAGCCTGCGTTATCTGGGACTGGAGGATGCGTCGGTATATGCCTTCAAGAACAAGGAAAGAAAAAGCAACTGGGACATCGTAAAGAGTACGGAAGAGACGGTAGAAGAGGATACCACATCGCAGAAGCCTCAGATTCAGGAAATAGACATAAACCGTGTGGCCTTGAAGCGTACGAACGTGACGTTCGACGACAGGGATACAAGGGTATACGCCCGCGTGCAGAACCTGAACATGAATCTGAAAGCTTCTTTGAAGAAAGATTATTCCATGCTGGCACTGGAGTATGACAACGAGAATCTGCTCTTCTGGCAGGACGGACAGTTACTGGTGAATCACTTGGCTGTGGGACTGAATGCGGATATGCAACTGGACCGTGTTTCCCGACGGCTTACGCTGAAGGATACGGGATTGACATTAAATGGAATAGCCTTTGACTTGTCGGGAACTCTCGGACGGGATACGATTGGCGGACCGGCTTCGGTGGATTTGACCTATAAGTTGCATGCCCCGTCGCTGGAAACCGTGTTTAATATGATTCCGGAGAGTGTGCTGAAGCGTCAGGAACTTACTGCCAAAGGGGAGGTTACGTTAGAAGGAACCTTGAAAGGACATTATGGCAAACAGCAGATGCCGGAAGCCACACTTCACATGAGCATTAACCAGGCCTCGGCGAAGTATGCCGACTTGCCTTACGGTATTGACGACCTGACGGCGGAATTCAGCGGGTACGTTGATTTCATGCGCCGAAAGCCCTCGTATGCCGATTTGAAGATATTCCGTTTCAAGGGAGCTCACACCGATATATTGGCCGATGGAAAAGTGCAAGATTTGTTGGGTGACCCTGACATCACTTTTCATACCCGTTCGGAAATAGACCTTACGGCACTGGCCAAGACTTTCCCCTTGCAGGAAGGAGTGTCGATAGGTGGTCGGGTGGGAGCCGACTTCCGCTTGCATTGTCGCTTGTCGACTATTCAGAAGCAGGACTGGGGGCGTGTCCGTTTGAAAGGAAAGCTGGATATGCAGGACATGTTCTTGCGCGATACCAAGAAGAATTTTGAATTTACCAGCCAGGCCGCTCTCCGTTTCATTGGAGAAGACAATCTTGCCGCACAAATGAACATTCGCAAGGCTTCCTTGCGTACTGCAGCTATTTCTGCCGATTTGGATGAATTGAATGCCACTGTCCGGTCTACGAATCCGCAGGATACGACCCGTCTGATTGACGTGGAATGTAAATTGCAGATGAGTCGTCTGAAAGGAGAGATGGGCGATTCGTTGAAGGTGTTCAGTAAAAAGGCAAAGGCTTCCTTGCACCTGCAGCCGGGCAAACTGAATCCGGCCATGCCGAATATAAAGGTAGCCTTGGAGACCGATACACTCTTTTGCCGTATGGGCGATATGAAAATGGGTATGGACAAGGGAGGCTTTAACTTGACGGCTGAAAAGGTACGCGATTCAGTATGGCTTCCCAAAGGAATTGTCGGATTCAACCGACTGACTTTAAGAACCCCTGAATTGGCTTTGCCGGTGAGAATGCGCAAAACAGCCGTAACGGTAGGCGATAGAGTTATCACCTTGAAAAATGCCAGCATGCGTATCGGACGTTCCAACTTGACGGCAAGCGGATCGGTTTACGGCCTGTATGCGGCAATGAAGAAAGGAAAAATGCTGAAGGCCAACCTGGAAATCGCTTCCCGCAACCTCGATTGCAACCAGTTGATTAATGCACTGAACTTCCCGCAGGATACACTTCAGGCAGAGACCGACACGGTATCGTCGGCAGAACCGATGCAGTTGTTTGTCATTCCGAAGAATATTGATTTCGAGTTGAAGACCAACCTGAACAAGGTGACTTACGGGAATATGGTGTTTGAAAATGTGCAAGGAGCGGTAGACATTCGCAATCAGGCCGTTTATCTGAAAAAGCTGACCATGCGGGGATTGGAAGCAGACCTGGAAACCACGTTGGTATATCGTGCCCGCAGAAAAACAAGAGGCTATGCCGGTTTTGATTTTCGTTTGCGCAAGGTAAATATCGGTAAGTTGGTCGATTTCATTCCTTCACTTGATACGATTGTGCCGATGCTCCGTTCCTTCAAGGGAATGGTCGATTTTGATGCTACGGCCGAGGCTGTGCTTGATTCCAACCTGAACGTGAAGATTCCAAGTCTGAAAGCGGCCATGCACATTAAAGGCGACAGTCTGGTACTGATGGATGGAGAAACCTTTGCGGAAATATCCAAGACGCTGATGTTCAAGAATAAGAAACGGAATGTGTTCGACAGTATTTCGGTGAACCTGACCGTGCAGGACGGCAATGTGACGGTATACCCGTTCTTACTTCAGATAGACCGTTACAAGGCGGCTGTGGGAGGAACCCAGGGCTTGGATATGAACTTTAACTATCACATCTCTGTGCTGAAATCACCGTTGCCGTTCAAGGCGGGAGTGAACATTACCGGAAACCTGGACAAGATGAAAATCCGTATCGGCAAGGCAAAGTATAAAGATGCAGTTACGCCTGTGGAAATCCGGAAAGTGGACAGCACGCGTGTGAACATGGGGCAGGAGATTATTCATAGCTTTGAACGCGTAATAAGCCGTACATACAGGGGAAAACTTCCGCAAGGTGCTGAGTGAGGTAAGTTTGCATATTTATTTGAATAATTGTATATTTGCGAACGAGAGACAGAATTTATACGAGTATTAACACTATTAATTATTAAAATCTTCATTATTTATGTTTAACAAGCATCCTAAAGGTCTGATACCGGCTGCACTTTCTAACATGGGGGAGCGTTTCGGCTACTACATCATGAATGCCGTACTGGTATTGTTTCTTTGTTCTAAATTTGGTATAAGTGAGGAAAAAAGTACACTTATCTATTCATTCTTTTATGCAGGTATTTATCTGTTAAGTCTTGTGGGGGGGCTGATAGCCGACAGAAAGCAGAATTATAAAGGTACAATCATGGCCGGTCTCGTGGTCATGGCTGTTGGATATATTGCATTATCTATTCCTATTACTGCCAATGCAGGTAATACATCATGGTTGCTTACACTTACTTGTATTGCCTTGTTCTTCATCGCATTTGGTAATGGTCTGTTCAAGGGAAATCTTCAGGCCATTGTAGGTCAGATGTACGATGACCTTGAAGCAGAGGCTGCAAAGAAGGGGGAAAAGGAACTGATTGAAGCTAAGAGCAAGAGAGATTCTGGATTCCAGATATTTTATGTATTTATCAATATTGGTGGACTTATCGCTCCGTTTATCGCTCCTTTGTTGAGAAGCTGGTGGCTGAGTGCACACAATATGGTTTACAATGCTGGTCTTCCTGCTCTATGCCATGAATATATAGCAAAAGGTGCAGATGGTATGTCGGCTGAGGCTATGGGTAACTTGAACCAGCTGATGTCACAGTGTGTGGGTGAAACTTCCGATATGGCTGCTTCTTGCGCACAGTATTTGCAGGTATTTAATGAAGGTATTCATTATTCATTTGTTGCATCTGTTGCCGCAATGCTTATTTCTTTGATTATCTTCTTTGTGACCAAGAGTCAGTTCCCAAATCCGGGGAAAAAGGAAGCAGCAGCAGCTGTTACTTATACAGCTGAAGAAAAGGCTGCTATGGCTAAGGAAATCAAACAGCGTCTTTACGCCTTGTTTGCAGTGCTTGGCGTGGTTATTTTCTTCTGGTTCTCATTCCATCAGAACGGTACTTCACTTTCACTCTTTGCGAGAGACTTCGTTGATACATCTACAATTGCTCCGGAAATATGGCAGGCAGTGAATCCTTTCTTTGTGATTACATTGACTCCGGTCATCATGATGATTTTCGGTTCTCTTTCAAGAAGAGGCAAGGAAATTTCTACTCCGCGTAAGATTGCCATCGGTATGTTCATCGCAGGTTTGGCTTATCTCTTCTTGTCTGTATATTCACTCATTATGGGTTATCCTTCTGCTGCAGAATATCGAGAACTTCCTATTGACCAGCAGGTAAAAGCCGGTGCATGGGTGTTGATTGTTCTTTACTTCCTGCTTACGGTAGCTGAGTTGTTTATCTCTCCACTTGGATTGTCATTCGTTTCGAAGGTGGCTCCAAAGCATCTTTTGGGACTTTGCCAGGGATTGTGGCTTGGTGCAACAGCTGTAGGTAATCTTCTGTTGTGGATTGGTCCTCTTATGTATAACGCCATTCCTATCGGATATTGCTGGGCTATTTTCATGATTGTATGCCTCATTTCAATGGGAGTCATGCTGTTCATGGTAAAATGGCTGGAACGTGTAGCAAAATAAATTTCTCGAAATAGAATTTACTTGTGGAATCCCTCATGCGGTTGCATGGGGGATTTTTTTATGGGGGTAATTTTGAGAATTTGTGAAATTCTGAAAATTATTTGAGTTGGATTTGAGACTTACAATTATAATTACAATATTTGCGGTGGTAAAATTAAAAAGAGTATGCCTATTATTACACGTAAGATAGAATTGAAAATCGTAAAAGATGGATTGACAGATGAAGAATATGACCAACAATGGAAATATCTTTACCAGATAAACAACACTATTTATCAGGCTGCCAACAGAATCTCTACTCATTGCCTTTTTAACGATGAGTATGAAATGCGATTGAAATTACATATGCCACGGTACAAGGATATAGAGAAAAAACTGGAGGAAATAGAGAAAAAACAGAAAGGACTGAATACGAAGAAAAAAGCATCTGATAAAGAGGAACGAGACAGGCTGCTTAATGAAAAACAACAACTTGTCAATGAAAGAAAAGAAATTGATGAAGATGTAAAAAATAAAAAGAAGGATTTTCTTCAGTGTTCCAAACAGAATTCCACTTATCAATTGGTATCGAAAGAATTTAAACAGTATATACCTAGCGATATATTGGCAAATTTAAACCAAAAGATTCAAGAAAATTACAATAATAACCAAAAGAAGATAGAGTCAGGTGAAAGGGCTTTAAGTACTTACAAGAAAGGTATGGAAATTCCATTTTCCATCAGAGAAAATAAAAGGTTGAAACTTTTTATAAAAGAGGAAGGAATCTATCTAAAATGGTTTAAAGAAATACTTTTCAGGCTTGAGTTTGGGAAAGACGCAAGCAATAACCGCTGTATCGTTGAAAGACTGATAGAAAGCGACAAGCAACAAAAGGGCAAGGGTGAAGATTATGTTGCCAATAATTCTTCTATAAAGCTTGTAAAGAATGGAAAGAATACAAGAATATTCCTGTTGCTGTCTATTGACATTCCTGCTAAGAAACAAGTGTTGGATAAGGACGTGGTGTTAGGTGTAGATTTGGGCATCAAATGTCCGTTATACCTTGCTATCAACAAGAATGACAATTTCAAGATGCAGATTGGCGATATAGAACATTTTCACAATCAGCGGACGATGTTTCAGAAACGTTTTAAAAGTTTGCAGAAACTTATGTGTACCCAAGGTGGACACGGACGAAAGAAGAAACTGGAGCCTTTGGAAAAGCTGAAGGAAAAAGAGCGTAATTGGGTGCATACACAAAACCATGTTTACAGTCGTGAGGTTATAAAGCAGGCTTTAAAACAGAATGCCGGAACTATCCACATGGAGTCATTGAAAGATTTCGGAAAAGGTAAGGACGGTTATGTAAAAGACGAGTATAAGTATCTGCTTCGTTATTGGTCGTATTACGAACTGCAAAGTATGATAGAATATAAGGCGAAATTGGAAGGTATTGAAGTGAAATATATTGACCCTGCATATACCAGCCAGACATGCAGCTATTGCGGAGAACGTGGAGAACGTAAGAAGCAAGAAGAATTTGTTTGTACGAATCCCCAGTGTAAACGACGAGGAGAGAAAATAAATGCAGACTTTAATGCTGCAAGAAATATTGCGATGAGTAAAAAAATCGTAGAAAGATAATTAGAGAAGAAATTTTCTAATTGGGGCTGCTGGAAGTCCTTAACCTGAGATAGGAAACTATACTCGGGAAGTACGTCAAAACATTGAAATTGACAAACTTAGAAACAAATGGTTGGTTTTATTATTGTTTTGAATGGTATATCCAACGCATATCAAGGTACTTGTCGATGATGTCGTGTTGGTTTTATTATTGTTTTGAATGGTATATCCAACAATGTTGCTATCAGTTGTCCGTTATGCTCGGTTGGTTTTATTATTGTTTTGAATGGTATATCCAACCAAGTAACCATGCTGTATTTGGGATTGGTGGTTGGTTTTATTATTGTTTTGAATGGTATATCCAACAAGAGGTAAGATTCATACCCGAAAACTTGCGTTGGTTTTATTATTGTTTTGAATGGTATATCCAACAAACTCTCACTTCACCCCTGTCCGTCTTTCGTTGGTCTTATTATTGTTTTGAATGGTATATCCAACGGAAGGTGATGGGTATCGAAAAACTGGTCGGTTGGTTTTATAATTGTTTTGAATGGTATATCCAACAATTTGAACAAAGATAGTGAAATAATTTAGGTTGGTTTTATTTTTTTTGAATGGTATATCCAACTATAAAGCCGTTTGCGATGATGTGCGCATGGGTGTTAATAATCGTGTCTTTTTTTACTGATTTTAGTTATAAGGTAATATACCTATAAGGCATATTATTGCTAACGCATGTAGTTGCTTATCACATACGTTAGTAATCAATTGTTGCATACGTTAGTAATAAGAAGCGACTAACGTATGTAATAATCTGCAAGAAAACTTTGTCATTTCAAATAAAATTGTAACTTTGCCATTACAGTCCCAACTAATAAAAAAGGAGGTCAGTATGTACAAGTACAAGCTCGTAAAGAAAATCAATCCGCAGGATAAGGCAGCACCTAAGAAATGGTATGCAATTCCTATCAGCGAAGTTCCACAGACTGTAAAAGCCATGACACGTGCAGCTACGGAAAACACGACAACCGCTCCCATAGAAATGGAAGCCGCTCTTGAATTACTTGGAAGACACGCACGTCAGCAATTGCAGCAGGGACACACAGTAAGAGTAGGTGATTTAGGTACTATACGTGTTTCGTTTAAAAGTGACGGTGTAGAAAATATTACCGATTTCAATGCCGGAGCAATGATTAAGAATCCACGTATCATATTCACTCCAAGCAAGGAATTCCGTGAAAGTGTACTCCAAGGTATTCAATTCCAAAATGCCGGAGTATTGGACGAAGGCATCAGCTATGCCAGTCTTGCAGACTATAAAAAAGCTAAAGGTATTACTTCCAGCGGAAGTGATGACGTTGGCGGTAGCAGTACCGAAAGCGGAGGTACCGGAGAAGATGGAGGGGGTGGATTTAGTTAATAATCATCTGATATCATTAAATATAAGCCTATTTCCTTCTCAAATCAATTAATAGGGGGCTGATGATTGAGAGGAAATAGGCCTATTATGTATTTAAAAGAGAAGTAATATAGAGGTGAATATAGTGTATTTTACATTTAAAGGCCTCACAATAAATGATTAAAATAATCACTACATTTAAGAAGATTATGACAAGAATATTATTAATCTTATTATGTTTACCTATGTTATTTTCTTGTGATCAAGAAAATAAGGTATATAATGCCTTTATTGGTGAAAAAGGAGAAAAAATCGTTCAAATGGTTAAGAAAGACGATATTAATAAGATTGCTTATTTAGCTATGTTTAAAGATATAGAAAAGGATTCTATATTTATGATGTCTGAGTCAATTGCACAATATTATGATATTGAAGGGTACGACATGTTTATTGGTGATTCCTCTAATTATTTTATATCAGAAGAAATGAAAGAATTGGTAAATTCTAAAGATTGGGAACTGTCTAGGTTAAAGGTAAATACTGAATTTCATATAACGCCTTATCAATATCGAACTGCATATGTAAATAATAATGGTGATACTATAGCTAAAATTATCAAACGAAATGCATTAGATGGTAGGGAAGCTGCTATTTTGACAGATAAAAGATATACCCGAAGAGATACGACCACCTTGATAGAAGCAATAAAATATCTAAATGCCGATAAAGTATATATCTTTGATTCTATACCTTCTAAATTATATGTTACAAATGAAGATTTGATAAATGCTTATTCATATTATCGTGGTTTTACCAATGAATTCTTTTTTTGGAATGAAGCTGCTGATGAAAATAGGTTTTCAATTAATGGAGCAAATGTTAGGAATGTAAGAGATGATAGATTATATACTAAATACTGGACAAACAGATTTCTTACAAATGAAGAAATTTTACAGATAAAGCAAGAAAAAAATTCATCAAAGTGGAAGACTGTAGTTTATTTTTATATTCCTTATGAATATGATAAAGAGTATGCCTCTATTCATTTCAATAAAAATAAGAATGAATATACTATATTTATGTTTAATGAAAAGAAAACTTACACCTATAATGTATCAAAGAAATTATGGAGTAGCTATGGCCATTAATAAAAGAATCCGTTTCGTTGATATATAATTTAAAGGTGTACTATAAAATAACGTTAGTAAATGAGAGAATTTTAATAGTATGAAGTATTAGGTATTAACTAAAGTATTGAAATACGGAAAAATATAATGATAGCCTATGAGACGGGAAAAAGGTATATCAGAATCTAATAATTTTCTGACTAAGGAACCCAGCTCGGTTGAGTTTGACTCAGTACTGCCAAGGAAGTACTCCAGTACTGTCAAAGGAGTACTGCAGTACTTTCAGGGGAGTACTCCAGTACTTCCACGGAAGTACTGGAACCAGGGGAAATTGTAGCAGTTTTAATTACAGAATGTCTTGCCTGGAATTGTTTTATCCTTGTATATCCTTCTTCAGTGTGAAGACAAATTCCAGTCCTCCCTTCGGCATGTTCTTGGCGAAGATGGTTCCGCCATGGAACAATACGGCGTTCTTCACGATGGCCAGTCCCAAACCTGTACCTCCTAATTTCCGTGAGCGTCCCTTGTCTACCCGATAGAAGCGTTCAAACAGGCGGTTCAGGTGTTCTTCGGGTACTCCCACGCCGGTATCAGAGAAGCTGAAATAGTAGAATTTCTCATCCTCGCGGAAGCAGTTGATGGTGATTTGTATGTCATTTCCCGCATAGGCTATGGCATTGTCGGTCAGGTTGCGGAAGATGGAGTAGAGCAGCGAGCTGCTTCCTGTCAGTATGACTTCCGACGGGAGTTTGTTCACCACAGTGATATGCTTTTCTTCCAGACCGAGTGCCACCTCGTTCAAAATGTTTTCTACAATCTTGCTCAGGTTTACCTGCTCTTTCTCTACCAGTTCCGGTGCCTCGTCCATTCGGGTTAGCACAGAGATGTCGCGCAGCAGGAAAGTCAGGCGGTTGCTCTGGGCATAGCTTCTTTCCAGGAAGACACGGACATTTTCTTGCGGAATGTTCGGGTTGCTGATGATGGTTTCCAGGTATCCCTGAATGCTGCTGACGGGCGTTTTCAGCTCGTGGGCGATGTTCTGTGTCAACTGACGTTTCAGGCGGGCCTGTTCTTCTTCCTGGGTAATATCGTTGATGGATATTTCGAACGACATATCCTGAAAGATGATGCATTCCACGGTGAACGAGCGAGCGTTCTTGTTGAGGTGCATGGCATACCGCTTTTCCTCTTTGCTGAAATTGCCTTCGTTCCGGTTTAAGAACTCAATGATGGGTTGCAGTTCCGGAATATCGAAAATTTCATTGGTAGAACGTAGATTACGGTCGGATATGTTGTTGATGTATTGCGTAAACAGGTTGTTGACCAGGATTTCCTGCCGTTCTTTGGTAAAGACACCCAATCCCTCGTGTGAGGTCTGAAGGTGCGAAATCAGTTTCTCACGCTCAATGTAGAGTGCTTCTTTCGCCCGGTGCAGGCGTTTGTATATCTTAATGATGTGTTGTGAAATCTCTCCCAATTCGTTCTTGGGGAAAGTTTGCAGGATGTCCATGTCAATCGGTTCGTTCCGGTCGGCCTTCATGGCAAACTGTTGCAGTTTGGTGATGGACTTGCCCAGCTTCCTAGTAAAACGGTAGAAGATGAAAATCAGTACCAGACAGATAATCAGCGCAAACCATAAGTAGCCGGAGTCAGCTTGCAAGTGTTCTGCCAGACTCAGGTTGTAGGGAAGGGCAGACCGTATGATGATGCGGTAGGGAGGATAATAGCGTGCGGAATAAAAATATTCCTCTCCCTGAATGCTTTCCGACGGGCGGCTGATGGAATAGCCGCTTCCGTACATGAGTGCGTCTTGCACTTCCTTGCGGGAAGAGTGGTTGGCAAAGCTTTTCCAGTTGGCATTTGTATTGTCGTACACTACTTTCCCTGACGGCTCAATAAGCGTCACCCGCAGGTTGGGCATCATGTGAGTCGTCACATAGCTCTGCATGGAGTCAGAGTTGACCCCATGATGATCGGCCAGAAAGTCGCACAGCTGGTTGTTATAGTTTTGCAGCTGCGTGTTCAGTAATTCTATTTTGTAAGCCTTTTCGCGTTTGTATTGAAACAGCATAAAGCATACTGCATATCCCAGGAAAAGGAATATGACAGAAAGAAACAGCCTCTGACTGAAAGGGAGGATGCGATAAGAAAATTTTGTCATGATTGTGCCACCGTAATTTATTCACATTCGAAACAGTATCCATAACCGAGGCGGGTTACGATACAAGCACCGTATTCACCGATTTTCTTGCGAAGGCGAGTGATATTCACATCAATCGTACGGTCGAGCACGTACACTTCATCGTGCCATACTTTCGCCAGAATGTCTTCGCGGGAGAATACGCGTCCTTGGTTCTGCAACAGGAGCAGAAGTATTTCAAATTCTTTTTTCGTTAATGAAATTTCCTCGTTGTTGATGGTTACTTTCTTCTTCGGAATGTTGACCGACAGTCCTTTATAAATCAGCTGTTCGGGCACCTGGGTTTGTACGCCGGCTGTGCGTCGTAACACCGCCTTTACTCTCATGATGACTTCACGCAGAGAGAAAGGCTTTGAAATATAGTCGTCCGCTCCCAGGTTGAATCCGGTCAGCGTATCATTTTCCGTATCCTTTGCGGTGATGAAAATGATAGGAATGTTCTGTGTATCCTTGTTCTTTTTCATCATGCTGGCCATTTTGAATCCGGAAATTTCTCCCATCATCACGTCCAGCAGTATCAGGTTGTAACGTGGCAATTCAAGTTTCAAGGCTTCTTCGGCGGAATTGGCAGTATCTACCATGTATCCTTCCATTTCGAGATTGAATTTTAGAATCTCGCACAAGTCTTCTTCATCGTCTACAACTAAAATCCGGTAATCGTTCATGCGTATTTTCTATTAATTAATACAAAATTCAATGTGATTTAGTTTTCGTTACAAAGATGACCCTTTCTTGTTTCGTCCTTATGAAATAGATGTTACATTTAGGTTACAACATGGGCTTGGTAAACTCTCCGGCTATGGAACGGTTCATTTCGCTGCGTATTTCCTTGGGAGTAAGACCGTGGCCGAGCAGGAACATCAGCTTGGTGAGCACGCTTTCCACGGTGGCATCATATCCGCTGATGACACCTGCATCGAGCAGGTGCAGACCGGTTTCGTAACGTGCCATTTCTACCATACCCGTCTGGCATTGTGAAATGTTGACGATGACAATTCCCTTTGCCGTAGCTTCTGCCAGCAAGTGGATGAACCAGGGCTTCTGGGGCGCATTTCCGGAGCCGTACGTCTTGAGCACTACCGCTTTCAGACCGGGCGTGTTGAGCACCGTGCGCACGATGTTTTCCTGAATACCCGGGAAAAGTGTCAGGATAATCACATTCGTATCGAAGACATAGTGTGCATGCATGGGCAGGTTGGGATCCACCTTCCGGATACGGTCGTATTCGTACTTGATGTGGATACCGGCCGTAGCCAGTGCCGGATAATTGTAGGAACGGAACGCGTTGAAGTTTTCTGCATTAATCTTGGTCGTACGGTTTCCACGCAACAAGTGGTTCTCGAAGAAAATGCAGACTTCCGGTACCACGGCAGTTCCGTCCGGATGTTTTGCAGCGGCTATTTCGATAGAAGTAATCAGATTTTCCTTTCCGTCTGTACGTAGCACACCAATGGGCAGCTGACTTCCGGTAAGGATGACCGGTTTGCTCAGGTTCTCCAGCATGAAGCTCAGTGCGGAAGCGGTATAAGCCATGGTGTCCGTGCCGTGCAGAATCACGAACCCGTCGAAGTTATCGTAGTTATATTGGATGATTTTGACCAGTTTGGCCCACAAGGCCGGCTCCATGTCCGAGGAGTCGATAGGAGGGTTAAACTGGTAAGAGGAAATGCGGTAGTTGAACCGTTTCAGTTCCGGCACGTTCTCCTGAAGTTGGTCGAAGTTAAATGCCTCCAGGGCACCGGTTTCCGGATTTTCAATCATACCGATTGTACCTCCAGTGTAGATGAGTAATACGGAAGGATAATCTGGTTTTATCATTTGATGCTTCGTTTAGTTTGGCACAAAGATAGCAAAAATATGCTTTGACTGAAAGAATAAGCCGCTAAAAATAGCAGAATGATTAATTATCCTTCGTTTTTTAGCATTTCCAACAGTTTGTCGATAGCTTTTTCTGCATTTTTTTCTTCTTCGAGCAAGGTCACGAACTTGCTCCCGATGATGCATCCGGAGGCGTATGCCGCTGCCGATTCGTAAGTGGATTTATTGGAGATTCCGAACCCGATCATCCGTGGGTTTCGCAACTGCATTTGCTTGATACGCTGGAAGTAAGCCTGCTTCTGTGCATTGAATTCCTTTTGTGCTCCCGTCACGGCCGCAGAAGATACCATATAGATGAATCCGTCGGTATGCGCATCGATTTGCCGGATGCGTTCTTCGCTGGTTTCCGGCGTGATGAGCATAATCACGTGGATGCCGTATTGTTGTGCAATGGGACGATAGCTTTCTAAGTAGTCTTTATAAGGAAGGTCGGGAATAATCACGCCGTCGATGCCGCATGCCTGACATTGCCGGCAGAAATTCTCAAAACCATACTGCATGATGGGGTTCAGGTAGCCCATCAGTACCAGCGGGATGCGGACATCTGTGCGGATTTGCTCCAGCTGGCCGAAGAGCTTGCGGAGCGTCATGCCGTTGTGCAGGGCCTGTGTGGCTGCGTGCTGAATGACAGGACCGTCGGCCATCGGGTCGCTGAACGGGATACCGATTTCAATCATCTGTACTCCTTTCCGATCTAAGGTGCGGATGACTTCGGCGGTACCTTCCAAGGTCGGGGTACCTGCACAGAAATAAATGGAAAGCACGTGGTCTTTATGTGTCTGGAATAATTGGTCAATGCGATTCATATCACTAAGTTTTTTAGAGGTTGTACTTGTTTTGTTTGAAAGAGTCAATAAAGTCAGAGAGGGCAGTCACATCTTTCAGGCCGGGAGCCTGTTCAAAGCCGCTGTTCAGGTCGATGCCGGCCCAGCGGGGATGGCTGAATTTCAGTAACGCATCCAGGCTTTCAGGCTTCAGCCCTCCGCTTAGCAGGAAAGGCGTCTTGCTGTGGTAGTGCGTCAGCATTTCCCAGTCGAAGCTTTTGCCGGAGCCTCCGTATCCGTTGCAGGGAGTGTCGAACAGAAAATAGTCGCAGCAGGCGGCATAGCTTTCCGTTGCCAACAGGTTGTCAGGCGTACGCAGGGCGAAGGCCTTGATGACGCGTATGCCGGTCTGTTGCACTTTCCGGCAAAACTCCGGCGATTCCTTTCCGTGGAGCTGAACGAAATCCAGTTGCCATGCCGCCACTCTTTCCCGGATTTGCGAGAGGGAAGCATTGACAAACACTCCCACTTTCTGCACCGTCTCCGGCAGGTATTCCGGTACGTCCGCTACATAGCGGGGAGAACCTTCGTAGTCAATGAATCCCATCCAGTCGGCCCCTGTTTGCTCCACCTGACGGATGTTCTCCGCCTCCCTCATGCCGCACACTTTGACAATCATAAGGCAAGAGCTTGAAGAAAGTCCGACAAAGCCTTTTCCGGTGAAGGCGTTTTCATGAAAGTTTCTCCCATCAGGAATCCCCTGAAACCGGCTTCACGCAACTGCCTGAATGTGTCGGGTTGCGAGATGCCGCTTTCGGATACCCACAGCAGTTCTTTCGGCAATTTCCGGGCCAGGTGGAACGAATTCTCCACATCCGTATGAAACGTGCCTAAGTTCCGGTTGTTGACTCCAATCAAGTCTACATGCTCATGCAGGTAGTCGAGTTCCTTTTCCGTGTGTATCTCCAGCAGGACTTCCATTTCTAACTGGTGGGCCAGTTTCCCCAAGGCTTTACATTCGTCTACGGTCAGGGCGGCTGCAATCAGAAGCACCACATCCGCACCGGCCAGCTTGGCTTGATATAGCTGGTAGGGACTGACGATAAAATCTTTTCGCAGCACCGGAAGGTGTGTCAGCGGGCGGACGGCCTGCAAATCTTTCAGGTTGCCGCCAAAGAATTTCGGGTCGGTCAGTACGGAGATACCGGAGGCACCAGCACGTTCATAGCCTGGGACGATGATAGTCGGTTCTGCCTGTGGAGCAATATCTCCTTTCGACGGAGAGCGTCGTTTGAATTCCGCAATGATGCCCGAGGGCGATGCGGCCAGTGCCTGTTTCAGACTTTTCGACGGACGGGGAGTGCCCAACTGCTGGATGAGGAAGTCTTGAGATACAGCTTCTTCCTGAAGGGCAATTTCTGTGCGCTTATGGGCCACAATGGTATGTAAGATATCAGTAGTCATCATTCGTTTATTGGTTAAGGGTAAGGAACTTGCGTAGAGTGGCCAGGGCTTTTCCGCTTTCGAGCGATTCTTTGGCCAGTGCCACGCATTCTTCTATTTTCTTCTGAGGCTCCAGTGCCTGGATGGCAAACGAGGCATTGATCAGCACGCAGTCGGTCTGTGCCTTGCTACCTTCATTGTGCAGTACTCGGTCGAAAATGGCGGCCGCCTCTTCCGGGGTATTTCCTCCGTAAAGTTCTTCCTGGCGTGCCATGGAAAAACCTAATTCCGAGGGACGATAGATGGTTTCGTAACGGTTGGTCATCACCTTGAATTCGTCGGTCAGCGAGATTTCATCGTATCCGTCCAGGTTGTTGACTACGGCAAACTGGATGCCGAGTTGCTGGAGCGTGTTGGTGTAAAGCCGCATCTGCGGGAGGTCGGCCACTCCTAACAACTGGCAGGCCGGATGGCAGGGATTGACCAGCGGGCCTAATAAATTAAATAAGGTACGTACGCCTAATGCCTTCCGCACGGGAGCCACGGTTTTCAGGGCCGGATGGAAAAGGGGAGCGTGCAGGTAAGCCATGCCGCATTGTTCGATGGAGCGTTTCAACTTGTCCGCGTCGTTTGTGAATTTTACGCCGTAGTGTTCCATCACGTTGCTGGCCCCGCTTACTGAAGTGGCTCCATAATTTCCATGCTTGGCTACCCGGTAACCGGCTCCGGCCACAACAAAGCAGGCACATGTGGAGATGTTGAAGGTGTTTTTCCCGTCTCCTCCGGTACCCACGATGTCAATGGGATGAAATTCATGCAAGTCGATGGGCACGCAAGCCTGAAGCAGCGCATCGCGGAAGCCGACCAGCTCGTCCACCTTGACTCCGCGCATCTGGAAGGCAGCCAGTAGGGCGGCTGTCTGTGCTTCATTCATCTCACCACCAGTCATTCTCTGCATCAGCGTGCAGGCTTCTTCGCGTGTCAGCTCTTCGTGGTGGAATATCCGTTTTAGTATTTGTTTCATATTGTGTATCTAAGTTTTATGAGTGAGAAAATAGGGTTTTCTTTATTGATGGTGTATCCAGTTGCCCAGTATCTGTTTCCCTTCGGGGGTGAGAACGGATTCCGGATGAAACTGCACGCCTCGCACATCGAGTGTGCGGTGACGGAGTGCCATGATGTATCCTTCTTCACTTACGGCGGTTACCTCCAGGCAATCCGGGAAATCTTTTTGGTCGACTACCCAGGAATGATACCTTCCTACCTGTACGGTAGAGGGAAGTCCTTCGAACAGATAGTCCGTCGCAGTCAGGCTGACGGGACTCTGTATGCCGTGGAACACCTCATCCAGGTTGGTCAGTTTTCCTCCGTACACTTCGCCGATGGCCTGTTCGCCCAGGCAGACCCCCAATATCGGTTTCTTTCCGGCATACGTACGGATGACATCCAGCAGCAGGCCGGCTTCTTCCGGAATGCCGGGACCGGGCGACAGCAGAATCTTGTCGAATTCCTCCAGTTCTTTTAACTGAAACTGGTCGTTGCGTTTCACGGTGACTTCTGCTCCTAATTCTTTTATCGCATGACTCAGGTTGTACACAAATGAGTCGTAGTTATCGATGATGACAATTTTCATGGTGTGTTATATTTTTTCGGCCAGGAGAATGGCTTTTTTCAATGCTCCCAACTTGTTGTTTACTTCTTGCAGTTCATTATTCTCGTCACTTTTGGCTACGATGCCCCCTCCGGCTTGAAACCAGAGCTCGTTGTTACGGCTTACGAAGGTACGGATGGTGATGGCCTGGTTCAAATCGCCGTTCAGTCCGATGAAGCCGATGCAACCTCCGTAAGCCCCCCGGTTGTGCGGCTCGATTTCACTGATGAGCTGCATGGCCTTTACCTTGGGAGCTCCGCTGAGAGTACCGGCCGGGAAGGTATCGATGAACGTTTTAATCGGGTCGGCTTCTTTGTCCAGTGTGCCGCTTACCCTGCTCACCAGGTGAATCACATGGCTGTAGTATTGCGGCTGTTTGTAGAATTCCACATGCGTGTCGTGGCAATTCCGGCTCAAGTCATTCCGTGCCAGGTCTACCAGCATCACGTGTTCGGCATTTTCTTTCGGGTCGGCCAGCAGGGCTTCGGTCAGTGCGGCATCCGTCTTTTTGTCTCCATTTCTGCGGGTGGTGCCGGCAATAGGGTCGATGGTGGCCTTTCCCGCTTCAATCTTGCAATGCGTTTCGGGAGAGGAACCGAAAATCCGGAAACCGCCGAAATCAAAATAGAACAGGTAAGGCGAAGGATTGATGCTTCTCAATGCCCGGTAGAGGGTGAAATCATCGCCCTCATAGCGCTGGATGAAACGGCGGGAAAGCACAATCTGAAACACGTCGCCTCTCTTGCAGTGGGCAATGCCCTTGCGGATATTGGCCTTGTGCTCCTCATCGGTCAGCGTACTGGTGGTGTCGCCCGTCGCCCGAAAGGCGTAGGTGGTGTAGTTGCGGTTCAGTACCGCTTTCTCCACTTCGTCAATGTGGCTCGGCTCGTCGTTGCCCTGCAGCTCCACCAGTACCATCTCGCTTTGGAAGTCGTTGAACACAATCAGGTACTTGTAGAGAATGTAGAGAATCTCCGGCGCATCGTTCTTCGGGTCGCTGCTGTCTTTCACCGGAATCTGTTCGAAATAGCGGACGGCATTGAACGTGGTGTAGCCGTACACTCCTCCGTAGCGGGCATATTCTCCTTCCACCTGAAATTGTCTCAGGAAATACTGGAAAGCATCTTCCACCTGGAACTCGGGAGTGAGCGGACGCTCTTCACGGCTTTTGTCCGGAAAGACCGTGGTCACGATTCCGTGGTTCACGGAGAAACTGGCAATGGGGTTCAGTCCGATGAAAGAGCGGTTGTTTTCTACTCCGTGGTAATCGGAACTTTCCAGCAGAATACTTTGCGGAAACAGGTCGCGCACCTTCAGGTACGTGCTCACGGGCGTATGCAAGTCGCCGGGCAGCGTTTTGTAGTGGGTGGTATAAGCAAATTTTTTCATGGCTTTTCTCGTTTAAAAGATTTCAGGGTTGTTTTTGTATTTCAGATAAGTGTCAATGTCTTTGTCACCTCTTCCCGACACGGTCAGCACCACGATGTCCGAGGGCTGGAACTTTACTTTCTCCAGTGCTCCTAAGGCATGGGCCGACTCCAGTGCCGGAATGATGCCTTCCAGCCGTGTCAGTTCGAAGGCAGCCCACAGGGCTTCGTCGTCATTGACTGCCAGCACGGTGGCTCTTTTCTGTGCGGCTAAGTTGGCATGCATGGGACCGATGCCGGGGTAATCCAGTCCGGCCGAAACGGAATAAGGCTCCAGAATCTGTCCGTCCTCGTCCTGCATGACCAGGGTCTTGGAACCATGAATGATGCCCAGCCGGCCCAACTGGATGGTAGCAGCCGACAATCCCGTTTCCACTCCCTTTCCTCCGGCTTCCGCTAAGATAATTTTCACCCGTTCATCGTCCAGGTAGTGATAGATGGTTCCGGCAGCATTGCTTCCTCCTCCCACACAGGCCATCAGGTAGTCCGGATAGTCACGTCCTTCGTGTTCCATCAGTTGCTTTTTGATTTCCTTACTGATGACCGACTGCAAGCGGGCTACCATGTCGGGGTAGGGATGAGGTCCCACTGTGGAACCAATCACATAGTATGTGTCCGCCGGATGGCAGCACCAGTCGCGTATGGCTTCGTTGGTAGCATCTTTCAGGGTCATGTTGCCCGAAGTCACGGCTTCCACTCTGGCTCCCAGCATCTGCATGCGCTCTACGTTTACCCGCTGCCGTTCCACATCGGTCTTTCCCATGTAGACCACGCATTCCATTCCCATCAGGGCGCATACCGTAGCTGTGGCCACTCCGTGCTGTCCGGCTCCTGTTTCGGCGATGATGCGTTTCTTGCCCATTCTCCGGGCCAGAAGCACCTGGCCGATGGCATTGTTGATTTTGTGCGCTCCCGTATGGTTCAGGTCCTCCCGTTTCAGGTAAATTTTGCATCCGTATTTTTCCGACAAGCGTTGGGCAAGATAAAGTGGTGAAGGACGTCCTACGTAGTCCTTGAGCAACGCATCGTATTCTTTCTGGAATCCTTCATCTGCCAGCACCTTGCGGTAGGCATTGCGTAATTCTTCCACACAGCGATGGAGAATTTCCGGTATGTAGGCTCCACCAAAATCTCCATAAAATCCTTCCTGGTTTACTTGATAAGTTTTCATGAGTGTATTTGTTTGCATTAGGGTGAAAAAACAAAAAGGGCCGTCGTAAAGTTACGACAGCCCTTCTGTGATATTATTACTATTGAGATATATACATGCGACTGAGTTCCCTTACGACCTTTGGAGTTGTAAGCGGCGCCACCAGAAGAATGTATTTACCGTAGAAAGATTCATAATGTTATTTTTCTTGTTTTTTTATTGTTTCACTCGCAAAGGTAACCATTAATATGAAAACGCCAAACAAATGGATGGAAATTTTTCAATTTTTCCTATCTTTGTTCCACATTTTAAATCTTGCTATATAATAAGGTATGGAAGAGTTTCGACTGGACGGTCTGACCGTCAAAGAACATCTGCTGATACTGGCGGAAGATGGGAACCGCAAGTTTACCGAGGGACTTCACCCGGGGGTGGAACATGTGTTGGGCATTCGTTTGCCGGCGTTGCGGAAACTGGCTGCAAGGATTGCCAAGGCAGACTGGGAGCGCTACTTTGACACAGCCGACGGGTTTTATATGGAAGAACGCATGTTGCAAGGCATGGTGTTGGGATGCATCCGCCCCGACGAGGATGTGGAAGTCTATCTTCACCGTGTGACACGTTTTGTGTGGATTATCAACAGCTGGTCGGTGTGCGATACGTTTAAGTTTGGAGGAGGAAAAGCTTTTATCCGCCGTAACGAGGCGCGGCTTTGGGAATACCTGAAAGAATGGATGAAAGCATCGGGTGAGTATGAGGTACGTTTCGGCGTAGTGATGGGAATGAGTTATTTCCTGGATGAAGCCCACTTGGAGGAGTATCTTTCC
>OGNU01000288.1_pt1 | contig 23495 bp, 18 predicted proteins | sample 1573581 | NCBI WGS metagenome assembly OGNU01 (sample SAMEA2581992, study PRJEB24529) | metagenome | biome: Human gut stool | place: China | collected 2011 | reverse complement strand
GGATAGGGGTCCTGCCCGAGAATCACCACCCGCACGCGGTCGAACGGGCAGAGGTCGAAGACGCGGAACAGGTCCCGGTTCACGGGACAGACCCGCTGCGTGCGGTACTCCTCCCGCACGAACTCAGCCAGACGGGCGAAATAGGGTTTGTCGAACTCCGGCTGCAAACGCCGCCGCCAACTCTCTTCGATCCGGACCCGCATGGCATTCGTTCCTTTACCGGCCGAGCAGCCGTGCGACCTCGTCCACGATCCGTTCGGGCGCCACCGAGGCGATACACCTGAAATCGCCGTACCGGCACGGACGGTTGCCGAAGACCGAACAGGGACGGCAAGCCATGTCGGCCTGCACGGCATGCTCCGCGGAGCAGCCGTAGCCCAGGAATCCCAACCCGGGATGGGTGGCCCCCCACACCGAAACCACGGGCGTGGCCACGAGCGAGGCGAGGTGCATGACCAGCGAATCCATCGACACCACGCAGTCCAGATGCGAAATGAGGTCCATCTCCCCCGCCAGACGCACCTTTCCGTACACGGCCGTCACATTGGGATACATGCGTTCCATCTCCTGGGCGAATCCCGCCTCGACGCCCCCGCCGCCATGTACGAAAACCCGGTCGTAACGTCCGGCCAGCAGCCGCACGACCTCGCGCGCAGGAGCTTCGGGATAGGTCTTGCCCTGCTGGGCCGAGAAGGGGGCGAATCCGACCCAGACGCCCTGTTTGGGACCGAACGGATTGGGCCGCACGGCGGGCGCCGCCGGCCCGGGATCGGCGAATTCGAATCCGAGCTGCCGGAAGACGTCGCAATAGCGCAGTACAGTGTGACGCACGGGTTCGGCGCCGCGGCCTCCGCAGCGGATGAACTCGCGTTTCTCGTCGCGGCCCTTCCGGATGTCCGCCACGCGGACGCCCCGCAGCCGCATCGCCAGCCCGAAGGTCTTCGACCGCAGCGTGCCGTGTACGTCGGCCACGGCGTCCACCCCCAGCCGCTTGGCCGTGGCGGCCAGCCGCCACATGCCGTAGAGGGAGTGGTGGGGCCCCTTGACGGCCACGGTCAGGAATCCGACCTCCAGTCCGGCGAAAAAGGGACGGAAGATCGCCTGCGTGGCCACCGTGACCCGCAACGCGGGATAAGCCGACTTCAGCGCCCGGACGGCATGCGCCAGCATCGCCACGTCGCCCATCGCCGAAGTTCGGAACACCAGCAAGTGACGGGGCGGCGTTTGTCTATTTTTTCCGGGCATAGAGCACTGGATTCAATGCCGGGTCGTTATACATTTTCATCTGTTTGTAGGTCTTCATGTACTTGCGGCCCGCCTCGATGTCCTCGATCAGCTCCTCGATGGCCCGCGACAGGTCCGCCCGCTGTTCGAGCAGCACGGCCAGCTTCCGGCGGCAGGCGTCGCGGTGGGCGTCGTCCCCGCGCTCCGTCTCGCGCTCCATGTGGTAGATCTTCAGCGCCAGGATCGACAGCCGGTCGATGGCCCAGGCGGGCGTCTCGGTGTTGAGCCGCGCATCGGCCGCGGGACGGACGTCCCGGAATTTGTCCATCAGGTAGGAGTCGATATACTCGACCATATCCGTCCGCTCCTGATTCGAGCGGTCGATGCGGCGCTTGATCCCGAGCGCCGCCGCAGGGTCGATCTGCGGGTCGCGGATGATGTCCTCGAGATGCCACTGCACCGTGTCTATCCAGTTCTTGTGGTAAAGCAGACGGTCGATCGTACCCTGCTCGAAGGGATTCTCGATCGGACGGTCCACGTCGTCCCAGCGGTGGTACTCCCCGATGGCCCGGTCGAAAATCCGGTTGGCGTTTTCGGTAAACATGGTTCGCAGTCTTTATTTTATGTTGCTATTTTCAGCGGAAAATCCTATCTTTGTCCGAAAAGATTAAACAAAGTTAATGAATATTTCCAGAAAAGCAATATTCCTCGCGGGAATCCTGCTCTTCTGCCTGCCCGGTCTGCTGCGGGCGCAGGTGCGCCAGACGCGCGAAGAGTACATCGACCGCTACAAACATATCGCCGTGGAGCAGATGGAACGCTACGGCATCCCGGCGAGCATCACCATGGCCCAGGGCATTCTCGAATCGGACTGCGGCAACAGCCTGCTGTCGCTCCGCTCGAACAACCACTTCGGCATCAAGTGCAAGAGCAACTGGCGGGGCGGAAAGGTCTATCACGACGACGACGCCAAAGGAGAGTGCTTCCGCGCCTACCCTTCGGTCGAAGCCTCCTACTTCGACCACGCCGAATTTCTCGACTCGCAGCCCCGCTACGACTCGCTCTTCGCCTACGCATCGGACGATTACCGCAGTTGGGCGCGCGGACTGAAGGCCGCGGGGTACGCCACGGCCCCCGACTACGCGCAGCGGCTCATCCGCATCATCGAGGAGAACCAGCTCTTCCTGCTCGACCGGCCCGACGGCGAGAGGCTCTACGCCCAGCGGTACGGACTTTCGCGCGACCCCGAGGAGTGGTTCTCGTCGCAGAGCAGCCTGGAGCGTCCCGCCGAAACGTCGGCCGTGGATCCGGACAACTACCGCGTGACGATCAACGCCCACGAGGGCTACAACGTCTATGCGACCAACGGCGTGCACTACGTGCTGGCCAAGGAGAACGACACGTTCGAGAACATCGGGCGGAAGTTCCGCCTCTCGCCGCGCAACCTGCGCAAATTCAACGACCTGAAGGACAAGAAGGCGCAGCCCCTGCCGGGCGAGACGGTTTACATCGAGCGCAAGAAGAAGCGCTGGGAGGGCAACGCCCAGCACCACATCTGCCGCGACGGCGAGACGGCCTACTCCATAGGACAGTCCTACGGCATCCGCACGCGTTCGATCGAGAAGCTCAACCGCCTCAAGCGGGGCGAGAAGCTCGAAAAAAACCGGCAGATACGCATCAAGTAAACACACATACGTTCTAACCGAAAAATGGAAACAATCCCCCTGCGGCGACGGATCCTCGATACGATCGTCCGCAAATCGACCCTCAAGCAGAAGGTCTTCGACAACACCTTCTGGGCATTCAACCTGCTGAAGGACACCCTGCTGGAAATGGCCTCGGAGATGGACGACGAATTGGACGGCAAACTCGACCGCCGCGTGCGGATCGAATACCGCGACCGCGGCAAGTTCGAGGCCCAACTGCAGGTGGCCAACGACCTGCTGATCTTCCAGATGCACACCGACGTCTTCGAGTTCGACGCCAACCACCTCGTCTGGCAGACGCCCTACGTGCAGGCCGACCGCGAAAATTCCTACTGCGGCGTCATCAACATCTACAACTTCCTCTCCGACTCGTTCAAGTTCAACCGCAACGCCGACGAAGGCTACCTGATCGGCCGCATCTTCATCAACCGCGAACGCCGCTACTTCGCCGAAGGCAAGCAGCAGAACTCGATGCGGGCGATGGATTTCGGCAAGTCGGAGATCGGCCAGGAGGCGCTGGTCGCGATTCTCGAATCGGCGATCGGCTTCGCGCTGAACTTCGACCTGCTGATGCCGCCCTACGAGGAGAACAAACGCGTGACGGTGGACCAGTTCAACACCAAGATGGACAACTCGAAATTCGTGACGGGCAAACGCCTCGGCTACGATTTCGACGTCGAGGACATTTGACACAACCTTATCTTTCATCCGCTTTGAACAACAAGACTCTCACCCTTCTGGCCCTCGCGGCCCTCAGCGCCGGCACGCTCTCCGCCCGGGGCGAATACGACGAAATCGCACGTCTTCAGGCGATGAACGAGCGCGTGCAGGGCATCCGCTCGATGGCCGACGGCGAACACTACACCACGCTCGAGAACAACGACATCCGGCGCTATGCCTACGCCACGGCCTCCGAAGGCGTATCGCTGCTCCCCTCGCCCGCGCCGAACCTCGCGATTTCCGACTACGCCTTCTCGCCCGACGAGCGGATGATCCTGATCGCCTCGGGCCGCACGCCGATCTACCGCCACTCCTACACGACGCAGTACCACCTGCTCGCCGACGGCCGCATACGGCCGGTTCTTCAGGAGGCCGAAGCGCCGCGCGACGCCTCCTTTTCGCCCGACGGGCGGAAGATCGCCTACTCCGACCGCAACGACCTCTACGTCTGTGACATCGCTACGGGCAAAACGCGACGCATCACCGACGACGGGGCGTGGAACGCAGTCATCAACGGCACGACGGACTGGGTCTACGAGGAGGAGTTCGGCACGACGCGCGCCTACGCCTTCTCGCCCGACGGAGGGCAGTTGGCCTTCCTGCGCTTCGACGAATCGGAAGTGCCGCTGATGGAGATGATGCGCTTCGACGGCAAGCTCTACAACGAGGCCTACTCGTTCAAATACCCCAAGGCCGGGGAGAAGAACTCCGCCGTCCAGCTCTGGGTCGCCGACCTCGCGACGGGCAGGAAACACCGCATCGACACGGGCGGAGAGACCGACCAATACATTCCCCGCATCGGCTACACGCCCGACGGACGGCTGTGGTTCTACCGCCTCAACCGCCGCCAGAACACCTTCGAAATGGTGCTGTGCGAGCCTCACGGCGGCCAGCGCGTCATCTACGAGGAGCGCGCGCAGCAGTATGTCGAGCGCGTGGACGACGGCACGGTGACCTTCGTGGACAAGGACCGCTTTCTCGTGCGGCAGGAGAGCCACACGGGCTACATGCACCTCTACCTTTACAGCATCCGCCGGGGTTTCCTCGCGCAGGTGACCAAAGGGGCGTGGGAGGTGACCGCCGTGGTCGGCACGGACGGCAAACGGGTGTGGTATCTCTCCACCGAGACCTCGCCCCTGCGCCGCAACCTCTACAGCGTGCGGCTCGACGGCAAGGACAAGCGCCGCCTCACGCAGGGCGAAGGCTACTACTCGATCGCACCGAGCCGGGGTATGAAATACTGCATCTCCACCTTCTCGAACGCCTCGACGCCCAACCGCGTGGAGGTGTGCGACGCCGAGGGCAATACGGTCCGCACGCTCTGCGACAGCCGCAGGCTGCGCGAGGAGCTGGCCGCCTCGGGACGTCCCGTGAAGGAGTTCTTCACCTTCACGACCGAACGCGGCGACACGCTCAACGCCTACATCGTCAAACCGCGCGGCTTCGACCCCTCGAAACGCTACCCCGTGCTGCTGACGCAGTATTCGGGCCCCGGGTCGCAGCAGGTCGCCGACCGCTGGTCGCTCGACTGGGAGGACGCGCTCGCCGACAAGGGCTACATCGTGGTATGCGCCGACGGCCGCGGCACGGGTTTCCGGGGCGAGCGGTTCAAGAAGCAGACCTACGGACGCCTCGGGGCGCTGGAGGTCGAGGACCAGCTCTCGACGGCCCGCTACATGGCTTCGCAGCCGTGGGTGGACCCCGCACGCATCGGCATCTACGGCTGGTCCTACGGCGGATTCATGGCCGCGAGCTGCGCCCTGAAAGGGCACGGGCTGTTCAGGATGGCCATCGCCGTGGCCCCCGTCACCTCGTGGCGCTACTACGACACGATCTACACCGAAATCTACAACAACCTGCCGCAGTACAACGCCGCAGGCTACGACGACAATTCGCCGATCAACTTCGCCCGGATGCTCGACGACACGAAGACCCGCCTGCTGCTCATCCACGGCACGGCCGACGACAACGTGCATTTCCAGAACACCGTCGAGATGGCCCGCGCACTCAACCGTGCCGGCAAGCAGTACGACATGATGGTCTATCCGGACCAGAACCACTCGATGATGCCCGACGACACGCGGAACGTCCGGCAGAAGATGATCGACTACACGCTGGAGCACCTGTAACCTTCCGGCGCGTCGCTCGTTCCGTCTCCGGAAAAAACGCTTCACCCCTGCCGCGATCCGGTTCGCAGCAGGGGTGAATCCGTTTCGGTCCGGACCGTTTCCGGACTATCCGGCCGCACCGGAACCCTCCGGAGCGGAGCGGACCGTCCCGTCCGGCCGCTCCGCGGCAGGCAGGCGCACCTCATAGACGTTCTTGTTCTGCACCGGGAAACGGGTCCAGTCGTTGAAGTTGAACCAGCGGCGTATCCAGCCGGGATAAGGGTTCCACCAAAGTTTCCGAAGCGGCAACGCCGACTTCTCCGCCAGCGCCGGATCCCCCGAAAGCACGACGACCCGTTCGCCGGCCGCCGCCAGCTCGCGTGCCGTCCGTTCGAGCTGCTCCGGCGAATCCGTGTGCCGCAGGGTGAGATTCTGCGGCATGTAGAACCGGGCATCCACCATGCAGCGTTTCTTGACCAGTTGCAGGTAGGAATAGAGGTTCCAGTCGCCGGTCACGTCCAGCGCCACGACCGCGGACCCGCCGCGGCAATAGTCTCTCATCATGCGGTGGAAGGCCATATCTTCGCGTCCCGTGGCGACGGCATAGACACAGGCGCAGAGATTCGCCGCAGCGGCCGCACCCACCGTCCAGCGCCAGGCCCGCCCGGCGAAAATCCGCTGCGGGAACGCCCCGGCGAAGAGCACGAGGAAATAAGGCGCGAAGAAGAGCGCCGGGAAAAAGAAACGCAGTTCTTTGTGTCCCAGCAGGAAATGCACGAACAGGAACGGCAGCAGCATCCACGTCACGACGTGCTGCGGCCGCCGGACGAAGAACCACACCGTCGCCGCGAGCAGCACAGCCCCCGTGACGTAACCGCCTTCGGAGAACGCCTCCGAGAAGTAGTACCACCACGGCGACACGCCGAATTCGTCCATGTGGGAGTTCAGGATATTCTCGCGCAGGTAGTTGAGCGGCACGAGCGTCCACTCGCCGTAGAGCCAGTAATCGGCGCAGAGTCCCGCGGCCAGCGCGAGACAGACGCCCGGAACCATTCCGGCGAAGAGCCTCCGACGGCGGTCGTAGATCAGCAGCCAGATCCCGTACCCGACCAGTGCGAAGCCCGCCTGATAACGCACCGCGAACGTCAGCCCCGCGACCAGACCCAGCGCCGCCCCCCACCGGAACTCGCGCTCCCGGGCCGCCTGCCGGCTACGCAGCGTGAGCGCCGCGAGCAGGACGAGCAGGTTGCCCGCGAACAGCTCCGCCGTGAAGTGCACGTGCAGGTAGGCCATGCACCAGAGGAAGAAACCCGTAAACAGGAACCACCTCCGGCGGCACTCCGTGCCCAGCTCTCCGTGCACCGTGCGGAACAGGACGATCAGCACGGCCGACGAGAGGGCCGCGCTCAGCAACTGCAACAGCACCACCAGCGCGAAAGGCGTATATAGTCCCGCGGCGAGCAGCAGGCGTCCCAGCGCCCAGGCGATGAAGGGTTGTATGCCCGGCCGCATCATGGCGTGATACTCCCACGGCATGTAATCCGTCGTCTCCGCGCCGAAAAGCTTCAGGCGGGCGTACTCGAGAATCTGGAAATGTTCGTCGGGATGGTAGAAGCCCCGGCTGAGCAGGGCGAACAGCAGCGTGAAAAGCACCCCGGCCAACATGATCCGGCCGGTGCGCCTCCGCTCGGCGGAGTTAATCGGGGAGGGGTCCATGCGCCCCGTAAATCGTGATTTCGTCATTGCGGGTGCAAAGATAAGGCAATTCGCCGGAATTACGAACGGCAGGCCGAAATTTGCGGCGGCGCGTCCGTCCGGATCCGCCGCCCTCCGGAAAACGACGGCGGCGCGGAGTCGATCCGCGCCGCCGCGAAATCCGCCCGCAGGTCAAAGCCCGTAGGCGTAGAGATTAATGCCGTCATAGACCGCGCTCACCACGCCCAGCAGCAACACACCGGCCAGACAGCACACGAGACTGATCCGCGTGCCGCGGTCGCTGCGGAAGGCCGCGATCGGCGCATCGGAAGGCGTAATATACATCGCCTTGACCACCAGCAGGTAGTAGTAAAGCGAAACGACCGTATTGACCAAAGCGATGAACACCAGCAGATGAAAACCGCCCCGGAAGGCCGCCGCGAAGACGAAGAACTTCGAGAAGAAGCCCGCGAACGGGGGAATGCCCGCCAGCGAAAAAAGCGCCAGCGTCATCGCCAGCGTCAGGCGGGGATTGGTCCGGTAGAACCCGTTGTAATCCTCCAGCCCCACGCGGCCGCTATGCTGCTCGACGGAGGCGATGACGCCGAACGCCGTGAGGTTCGCCGCCAGATAGACCAGCACGTAGAACACGAGCGAGGTCATGCCGAAGGCGCTGCCCCCGATCACGGAGAGCATGATGTATCCGGCCTGCGAGATCGACGAGAAGGCCAGGAACCGCTTGAGGTTCCTCTGCCGGATGGCGAAAAGGTTCGCCACCGTGATGCTCAGCACCGTCACGACGTAGAGCATCGTCTGCCACACGGCGGTCATCGGGGCGAAAACCTTCACCAGCACGGTCAGCAGCACGAACGCCGCCGCACCTTTCGAAATGACCGAGAGGTAGGCCGTCACGGCCGTCGGAGCGCCCTCGTAAGTGTCGGCCGTCCAGAGATGGAAGGGCACGAGCGAAATCTTGAAGGCCAGTCCCGCGAAGAAGAAGACCAGCGCCATGACCTCGAGCGGCGAACCGGAGAGCCGCTGCGCCACGTCGTCGAAATAGAGCGTGCCGACGGCGCCATACAGGAGCGAGATGCCGTAGAGCATCAATCCGCTGGCGAACAGCGCGCAGAGGATGTATTTGGCTCCGGCCTCGGCCGAATGGCCGCGGTACTTGTCGAACGCCACCAGAAAGGCCGTCGGGACCGACGCCAGTTCCAGCCCGAGGAAGAACATCAGGAAATTGCCCGCGCCGATCATGAAGAACATGCCGAGCAGCGTCGAAAACGTCAGCAGGTAGAACTCCCCCTGCTTGTGGCGCGTATCGTCGCGCCGCAGCCAGCGGTCCGCCTGGAGGCAGACCAGCAGCGTGCCGACCGTAAGGATGCTCTTGACGATGCCGTGCATCGGCTCATAACGGAACATGCCGCCGAACAGCTCGCCCTCACCGTGCGGCAGGATATTGACCAGCAACTGCACGAGCAGCAGGCCGCAGGCCACGGCCGAAAAGCGGCGGCGCGCCCGCTCCCCGGCGAACAGGTCGAACAGAAAGAGCAGGACGATCACCCCCACGAGCGTCACTTCGGCCTGCATGCAGGAAAACAGATTCGTGTAATTCATACTTCGCTCAATTCATTAGGTGAGTGATAACCGTCCCGACGCCGCCCCGGACCAGATCGCTCACCCAGAGCGGAGCCAGTCCCATGCCGGCCACAGCCACGATGAGGCAGACGACCGCGAAGCGCTCGTCCCACGTGGCGTCGGTCAGCGCGAGGTGTTCGGGATTGTCGCACGTCCCGTAGAGGATCCTGCCCACCACGCGCAGGATGTAAACCGCCGTGATGACGATCGACGTGCAGGCGACGATCGTCGCCACGCGGTGGAACGTATCGGCATGCATGAACGCGCCGTTGAAGATCGTCATCTCGGCCACGAAGCCGCTCAGCCCCGGAAGGCCGAGGTTCGCCAGGCCGGCGATCACATAGCCCACCGCCAGAAAGGGCATGATCTTCATCAGACCGCCCAACTGGCGGATGTCGCGCGTATGCGTCCTTCCGTAGATCATGCCGATCAGCGCGAAGAAGAGCGCCGTCATCAGACCGTGGCTCAGCATCTGTAGCACGGCGCCCGTGGCGGCCGTCTCGTTCATCATCAGGATGGCGAAGAGCACCAGTCCGCAGTGCGACACCGAAGAGTAGGCGTTGATATACTTGAGGTCGGTCTGCACGCAGGCCGAAAGGGCGCCGTAAACCACCGAAATCGTCGTCAGGACGATGAATATCCAGCTCAGCTCGTGCGCCGCCTCGGGCAGCAGGTACATCGCCACGCGGAAACAGCCGTACCCGCCGAGCTTCATCAGCACCCCAGCGTGGAGCATCGACACGGCCGTCGGGGCCGAGGCGTGGCCGTCGGGGCTCCAGGTGTGGAAGGGGAACAGGGCCCCCAGCACGCCGAAGCCCACGAAGACGAGCGGAAACCAGACGAGCTGTTCGGAGAGGGGTATGTTGTGCAGCCGGGCGATCTCCACGACGTTCATCGTCTGGGCGCCCGAACCGAAATAGATGCCCAGTATGCCGATCAGCAGGAAGGCCGAGCCGCCCATGAGCATCAGCGTCAGCTTCATGGCCGAATACTCCTTGCGGCCGCTGCCCCAGACACCGATCAGCAGGTACATCGGGATGAGCGCCACCTCGTAGAAGAGGAACATCGTGAAGAGATCCACCGAGACGAAGAACCCGAAGACGCCGACGCTCAGCAGGCAGAACCACAGGAAATACTCCTTGACGTCGCGGTCCATCCGCCACGAGGCGAACGTCCCGGTGAAGACGATGACGGCCGACAGGAGCAGCATCGCCACCGAAATGCCGTCCACGCCCACGGCGTAGTGAATGTTCAGCGGCTCATACCACACGTGGCTGTCCGTCAGAAGCATCGCCGCCGTCTCGCCCGCCTCGCGCAGTCCCAGGAAGCGGAAGACCAGCACGACGGCCAGCACCAGCAGCAGCGACGATCCCGCGACCATCACGGCGCGGATCTGCCGCGTCGATTTCGAAATCCAAAGCCCCAGCATCATCAGAAGCGGGATGAGGGGGAACAGGGATAACATATTCATAACAGCGTCGGATTAACAGATGATGAAAACAAGGATCACGAGCCCCAGCGCACCGCCCAGCATCCAGATGCAGTAGCGCTGCACGCTGCCGCTCTGCATCTCGCGGACGGCACGGGCCGCACCGTTCGTGGCCGTGGCCAGCAGGTTCATGAAGCCGTCCACGACATGACGGTCGAACCAGGCGATCGGCGTCGAAATGCAGGCGAAGATCACGCGGTGCGTGACGAACTGGTACACCTCGTCGATATAGAACCTATGGTAGGCCGCACGGTGCAGGGCGCCGAAACGCGCGGCCAGCCGGTCGGCCACGGGCTGCGCGGGACGGGCGTACATCCACGTGGCGAGCGCGATGCCCGCCGCGGCGACGCAGAGGCTCACGCCGGCCACCGACCAGTCGAGACGGATCGCGTAGGCCGCCCCGTCGCTCGAAACGAACTCCCCGAAGGGAATCCATCCCGCCCCCAGGGTCACCAGCGCGAGGAACACCAGCGGCAGGGTCATCGTCGCGGGCGCCTCGTGCGGCGCATGTCCGTCGTGCGTCGTGCGGTTTTCGCGGCCCCAGAAGATATTGTAGTAGAGCCGGAACATGTAGAACGCCGTGAGGCCCGCGATGAAGGTCATCGTCCATCCCATCACGGGGCTGAAGGCGAAGGCGGCCGAGAGGATCTCGTCCTTGGAGAAGAAGCCGCTCAGCGGCCAGATGCCCGCGATGGCCAGACAGGCCACGAGGAACGTCGCGTGGGTCACGGGCATGTGGCGCCGCAGTCCGCCCATGGCCGACATCTCGTTCGAGTGCACGGCGTGGATGATGCAGCCCGCCCCGAGGAAGAGCAGCGCCTTGAACATGGCGTGCGTGAAGAGGTGGAACATCGAGGCCATGTAGCCCAACCCTCCCGCATGGGGATCGGCCGAGGTCGAAACCCCGAGCGAGACGATCATGAAGCCGATCTGCGAAATGGTGCTGAACGCCAGCACACGCTTGATATCGCTCTGCACGCAGGCCACCGCGGCGGCGTAAAGCGCCGTGAAGGCCCCGACGTAGGCCGTCCAGTGCAGCACCTCGGGCGCATAGCCGACGAAGAGCGGGAACATGCGCGCCACGAGATAGACGCCCGCCACGACCATCGTCGCGGCGTGGATCAGCGCCGACACGGGCGTGGGACCCTCCATCGCGTCGGGCAGCCAGATATGCAGCGGAAACATGGCGCTCTTGCCCGCGCCGCCGACGAACATCAGTCCCAGCGCCAGCGGAATCATCCCCCCGGCGGCGGCGAGCAGCTTCGCATCGGGCGTGAAGGAGAACGTCCCGGCATAGTAGCCGTAGAAGAGGATGCCGACGAGGAAGCCCAGATCGGCGAAGCGCGTGACGATGAAGGCCTTCTTCGAGGCGGCCACCGCCTCCCGCTTCGTGTAGTAGAAGCCGATGAGCAGGTAGGAGCTGACACCCACCAGCTCCCAGAAGAGGTACATCTGGAAAATGTTGGTCGCCACGACCAGTCCCGTCATGCTCATCGTGAAGAGCGACAGGAAGGCGTAGTAGCGCTGGAAGCCCCGTTCGCCCTTCATGTAGCCCAGCGAGTAGATGTGGACCATGAGCGAGACGGTCGAGATGACGACGAGCATCATCATCGAAATCGGGTCGAGCAGAATGCCCAGGTCGATATGCAGCGCATCGGAAATCGGCAGCCAGACCGTATTCCACGGCACGAGGGTCGGATAGAGCCCCGCAGCGTCGCGGCCGATGCCGAAGAAGTATTCCCAGGCCGCGAAGTAGCTCACCGCCGTCACGACGGCCAGGACGGCCGTACCGACGGCTCCCGCCACCGCGGGACGGAGCTTCATGCCGGCGATGCCCAGCACGAGGAAGCTCACGAACGGCAGGACGAGCAGGAGAATCGTATATTCCATAAAAGCGTCTGTTTTACGTTACCACTTCATCTCGCGCAGGTTCCGGACCTGAATGTTGCGGATATTGCGGTAGATGTTGATGATGATGGCGATGGCCACGGCCGTCTCGGCCGCGCTGACCCCGATGGCGAACAGCGCGAAGAAGAAGCCCTCGAGCTGGCCGGGAAAGAGGAAGCGGTTGAAGACGACGAAGTTTATATCCACCGAGTTGAGAATCAGCTCGACCGATATGAGCATCGCCAGCAGGTTGCGGCGCGTGACGAAGCCGTAGATTCCCACGAACATCATGATCGTGGAAACGACGAGGTAGTACTCCATGTGTATCATAAGGCTCTCTGTTTTTTAACGTTTGCGCGCAATCAGGATGCCGCCGACGATGCAGGCCAGCAGCAGGATGCTGATCACCTCGAACGGCAGGACGTAGCCGTACTTTTCGCCGCCCATCAGCGCGTGGCCGATCGTCCGCACGGCCAGCTCGCCGTGTTCGAAGTGCGACGGCGGGAAGTCGTGCCGGAGCGTGACATAGAGGCAGACGCCCAGCCCGGCCAGCGTCGCCGCCAGTCCGGCGAAGAGCTTGTAGCCCTTCAGGCGTTCGGCCTTGTCGCCCTCGCTCGACGTGAGCAGGATCGAGAAGACGTAGAGCACCGTGATGCCGCCCGCGTAGATGAGCAGCTGCACGGCTCCGAGGAACGAGTAGTTGAGCTGGAAATAGATGCCCGCCGTGCCGAAGAGCACGAACAGCAGGTAGGTCGCCGCACGCAGGATACGCCGCGTCGTGACGGCCAGCACGGCGCTCACCGTCGTAAAGAGCGCCAGCGCGGCGAAGACGATCGTTTCGAGTGTTATCTCCATGACTTACTGTTTATTGAGGACCTTGACCAGCTTTTCGCGCGTATAGACCGCGTGTTCGAATCCGGTCGAGAAGCGGATGGCGTCGTGCGGGCAGGCGTTCACGCACAGATGGCAGAACATGCACGACCCCAGGTCGTACTCGTAACGCACCAGCCGCCGCTTCGGACGCCCCGTCTCGGGATCTACGACGTTTTCGGTCGTCAGGCGGATCGTGCCGTTGGGGCATGCCGTCTGGCAAAGCCCGCAGGCGATGCAGCGGTTCTTCCCCTCGGCATCGTGCGGCATCGAGAGTTCGCCGCAGAAGCGGTCGTACATCTTCAGCGTCGCCCGGTTCTCGGGGTACTGTTCCGTCACCTTGGGCGTGAAGAACTCCCGCCCGGTCACCTTCATGCCCGTGAGCAGCGTCCCCAGCCCGTGAAAAAGTCCTTTGATATAATTCGACATAGTTAGAAATGCAGTTTGAATACGACGACTACGACCATGAGCAGCAGGTTCACCAGACCGATCGGCACGAGGTATTTCCACTCGAGCGTCAGGATCTGGTCGATGCGCAGGCGCGGAAAGGTCCACTTGATCCACATGAGCAGCCAGACCACGAAGAAGGCCTTGCCGAAGAACCAGAGGAATCCCGGAATGCAGTCCATCACGGCGTTGAAGCCCTCCCAGCCCGGAATGTGCAGCGGCATCCAGCCGCCGAGGAAGATCGTCGCCGCCACGCCCGAGATGATGAACAGATTGACGAACTCGGCCACGTAGAACAGACCGAAGTGCATGCCCGAATATTCGGTATGGTAACCCGCCGTGAGCTCCGACTCGGCCTCCGGGAGGTCGAACGGACCGCGGTTCACCTCGGCGTTGCCGGCGATCAGGTAGATCACGAAGGCCACGAAGGCCGGAAGGTGGCCCTTGAACAGGAACCAGCCGTCGGCCTGCCGCTCGACGATCTCCGAGAACTGCATCGTGTCGGTCAGCACCACGATCGTGAGGATCGAGAGACTGATCGACAGCTCGTAGGAGATCATCTGCGCGCCGCTCCGCATGGCGCCGATGAGCGAATACTTGTTGTTCGAACTCCATCCGGCCAGCAGGATGCCCACCACGCCGATCGACGAGGCGGCCATCATGAAGAAGACGCCCACGTTGAAGTCGAGCACCTCCAGCCCCCTGTTCACCGGCAGGCAGGCGAAGGCCAGCAGCGAAGCCAGGATGACGATATAGGGCGCGAGGTTGTAGAGGAACCGGTCCGCATGGCGGATGGTGATGATCTCCTTGGTGAGCATCTTGAAGACGTCGCCGATCACCTGCAACGTGCCCCACGGGCCGACGCGCACGGGGCCCAGCCGGCACTGGAACGCCGCGCAGACCTTGCGTTCCATGAAGATCATCAGAATGGCGATCACGGTGTACATCAGCAGCAGGCACCCGCCGATGGCCACGCACTCGACGAACGTCGCCACCCCGAGGGGCAGGAACGAGGTCAGCAGCCCGTGGATCCAACTTGTTATTACGCTGAAATCAAACATACTTTCGGATTTTTGCGTTTAACGGTCAATGTCCGGAACGACGTAATCGACCGTACCGCCTATGGCGATCAGGTCGGCGATCTTCGCTCCCCGCGCGACGGTCTCCATGCACGACACGAGCGGCAGCCCCGTCGAACGGAACTTCATGCGGTAGGGAGACTTGTCACCGCGGCTCTCGATGAAGACGCCGAATTCGCCGCGGCTCCCCTCGACGGCCGTGTAGTAGCTGCCCTCGGGAATGCGGATCACGGGCTTCATCTTCAGCCGGAACTCCCCCTGGGGAATGTTGTCGATGAGCTGCTCGATGATGCGCATGCTCTGCTCGATCTCCCGCATGCGGACCATGTAGCGGGCGAAGCAGTCGCCCTCGGTGAAGAGCACCTCCTCGAAGTCCACCTTGCCGTACATGGCATAGGGATGGCGCTTGCGCACGTCGCAGGCCCAGCCCGAGGCGCGGCCCGTGCCGCCCGTCGCGCCGAACGACACGGCGTCCTCGCGCGAGAGCACGCCCGTACCCTCCAGCCGCTGCCGGGCGATGACGTTGCCCGTGAAGACCTCGTGGTACTCGCGCAGCGTGGGCCGCAGGTAGGCGATCAGCTCCTTGACCTTGCGCACGAAGTCGGGATGGATGTCGGCCTGCACGCCGCCGATGGTGTTGTAGGTCTGGATCAGGCGGCCGCCCGTGGTCTGCTCCAGGATGTCGAGCACCTTCTCGCGGTCGCGGAATCCGTAGAAAAAGGCCGTCAGGGCGCCCATGTCCATGCAGAGGCACGAGAAGAAGAGCAGGTGCGAGTCGATGCGCTGCAACTCGTCCATGATCGTCCGGATATACTGCACGCGCTCCGGCACCTCGACGCCCATCGCCCGCTCGATGCACATGCAGAGCGCATGGCGGTTCTGCGAGGCCCCGAGGTAGTCGAGCCGGTCCGTGAGGGCGAGCGTCTGAGGATAGGTCAGGCTCTCGCACATCTTCTCGATACCGCGGTGGATGTAGCCGCAGTGCACGTCGAGCTTGCGGATGATCTCGCCTTCGAGCGCGACGCGGAAACGCAGCACGCCGTGCGTCGCCGGGTGCTGGGGACCGATATTTATCACGTACTCGTCCTCCTCGAAAATCGGCTTGCGGTGGCGGATGAAACTTCCGTCGTGCGTCAGCTCGAAACTTTCGGCCGTATCCTCGGCCACCTCGTTGCTCATCCGCAGCGGGTTGAGCGCCGGGTCGTAGTCCTTGCGTAGCGGATGGCCCACCCAGTCGTCGCGCAGGTAGAGACGGCGCATGTCGGGGTGGTTCACGAAACGGATGCCGAAGTAGTCGAACGCCTCGCGCTCGTTGAACTCCGCGGCCTTCCACAGATCGCAGACCGTCGGCAGCGCGGGGTTCTCTCTGTCCGCCGTCAGCGTCCGCAGCACGACGTTCGCGCCCGTGCGCGTGGCTTCGAGGTGGTAAACCGTCCCGAGGCCCTCCTCGCCCCAGTCCATGCCCGTCAGGCTGCGCAGGAAGTCGAACCCCTCCTCCTTCAGCCGGGCCGCGAGGGCGTGCAGCCGATCCGCCGGGACGGTGAACAGGCCGTCGCCCGCCTCGCTCCATACGGCCGCGGGCTCCCAGGCCGTAATCTTCTCTTTCAGGGTCGTATTCATCGTTTTCCTCCTTCTTCCACGTTCAACTCGTTCTTTTCGGCCGTGAGGTCGCGCCGGAGCAGCTCCTCGTACTCCTTCTCGCTGATCTGGCGGTTCACGCCGCCGAAGAAGCGTTGCAGGCGCACCTTGCGCTGGAGCTGCATCAATCCGTAGAGCATCGCCTCGGGACGCGGCGGACAGCCCGGAATATAGACGTCCACGGGCAGAATCTCGCCGACGCCCTGCACCACGTGATACGACTTCTTGAACGGCCCGCCGCTGATGGCGCAGCCGCCCACGGCGATCACGTACTTCGGGTCGGCCATCTGGTCGTAGAGCCGCCGGAGCACCGGGGCCATCTTGTGGGTGATCGTCCCGGCGACCATGATGAAGTCGGCCTGACGCGGGGAGGCGCGGGCCACTTCGAACCCGAACCGGGCGAAATCGTAGCGCGCGGCGCCCACGGCCATGAACTCGATGCCGCAGCAGCTCGTGGCGAACGTCAGCGGCCAAAGGCTGTTGCTCCGCCCCCACTCGATCAGGTTGTCCAGACACCCCACGACGACGTTCGTGCCGTTCTCACGCAGCTCGCGCGCCATCTTCTCGAGGTATTCATTGTCGTTGAAATCCTCGTATTTCATCGACTTGATTTCCGGCATCTTTATTTCCATTCCAACGCTCCTTTCCGCCAGGCGTACGCCAGGCCCAAAACCAGTATCAACAGGAAGAAGAGGATGCTCACCAGTCCGTACATGCCCAGTTCCTGCACGACCACGGCCCACGAGAAGAGGAACACCGTCTCGACGTCGAACATCAGGAACAGGATGGCGAACAGGTAGTAGCCCACCTTGAACTGCATCCACGACTTTCCGCGCGTGGGGATGCCGCATTCGTACGCCTCGCCCTTCTGCGAGTTGTACGAGCGGGGGGAGATGCCGCGGGCGATACCCAGCGCCACCGCCACCAACGCTATGGCCGTAAGAATGACGACCACCAACAACGTGAAGTACATATCGAATCCAATTTACAGAATTATCCGTAGTACGGACGGACCCCGGAAGAGGTCCGCGGCGCTCCCGTGCGCGGGAGCCGGCAGGCCCGCCGAACGGGCCGCAGTCGGCGGGGCTATATCAGAATATGCCCCAGCGAGAAGACGTAGTAATCCACCGTGCGGAAACGGACCTCCGGGCCGTGCAGGGCGACCGGGGTTCCGAAAGCGGCGGCCACACAGGCCGACGGACGGACGTCGGCGGGAATCCGCACAGGAGACTTCGATCCGCCGGCCGCATCGGGCAGCCCGGCCATGTCCGGAAGGGAGCAGACCGTGGCGAAGCAGAAGCGGGCGGGCGCCGGAACGGGAACCACGTGCTGTTCGCACAGCGTGGCGCATGCCTCGTCCCGCACCCGCATCCCATCGGAGGCGGGCACGACGGCGCTCAACAGCACGAAGAGCAGCACGAACAGCGCATATTGAATTCTGAGCAACATCCTGCGAATGACGATTCCGCGCCGCGAAGATACGGTTTTTCGGCGAAAAAAAACAACACGGGGCCAAAAAATAGATTCTCCGGGGGATTCCAGACGCCGCCGCGATCCGCCGAAAGCCCGGCAAAACCGCGGGAAACGGACGTTCCGCCCCCGGATCGCCCACCCCGCCCATACCGAACGATCGCCGGGCCGTTTCCGGAGCGTCCCGGAACGCGTTCGGCCCGGCAGCGCGGAGGACCGGCGCGGCGGGGCGACACGGCAGAACGGGACGGCGACCCGGCGCAGGGACGAAACCGGGAATGCCCGGCGATCCGAAGCGGAACCGCGGGGCGACAACGAATTAAAAGCCGCGACAGGCGTTTTTTCGAAAATTTTTCGTATTTTTGAGGGTAAAACCACAAATCCATAACCTAAAAAACTTTCCGATATGGAATTACCCTATTGCGAACCTTACAGGATCAAGATGACCGAGGCGATCCGGACCTCGACCCGCGCCGAGCGCGAGACGTGGATTCGCCAGGCGCACTACAACCTCTTCAAGCTGCGTTCGGACCAGGTGACGATCGACCTGCTGACCGATTCGGGAACCGGCTCGATGTCGGACCGCCAGTGGGCCGCCTTGATGACCGGCGACGAGAGCTACGCCGGAGCCTCCTCCTACTTCCGGCTCCGGGAGACGATCGAACGGCTGTTCGGCATGCCCCACTTCCTGCCCACGCATCAGGGCCGCGCGGCGGAGAACGTCATCTTCTCGGCGCTGCTCCGCGAGGGCGACATCGTGCCGGGCAACTCCCATTTCGACACCACGAAGGGACATATCGAATACCGCCGCTGTCACGCCGTGGACTGCACGATCGACGCCGCGGCCGACACGCAGCTCGAAATCCCCTTCAAGGGCGAGATGGACACCGCCAAGCTCGAAAAGGTGCTGCGCGAGAATCCCCGCGAGAAGGTTCCGTGCGTCGTGCTGACGATCACCAACAACACGGCCGGAGGACAGCCCGTGTCGATGCGCAACATCCGCGAGACGGCCGAGGTGTGCCGCCGTTACGGCGTGCCCCTGCTCATCGACTCGGCCCGCTTCGCCGAGAACGCCTACTTCATCAAGACCCGCGAGGAGGGCTACGCCGACAAGTCGATCAAGGAGATCGTGCGCGAAATCTACCAATACGCCGACATCATGACCATTTCGGCCAAGAAGGACGGCGTGGTGAACATGGGAGGCTTCGTGGCGATGCGTTCCGAAGAGCTGTTCCGCAAGGCCATGTCCTTCTGCATCATGTTCGAAGGCTATGTCACCTACGGCGGCATGTCGGGCCGCGACATGGACGCGCTGGCCGTGGGACTGGACGAAAACACGGAGTTCGGACAGCTCGACGCCCGCATCCGGCAGGTGAAGCTGCTGGGCGACCTGCTCGACGAGTACGGCGTGCCGTACCAGCGACCGGCCGGCGGCCACGCCATCTTCGTCGATGCGAAACGGGTGCTGCCCAACCTGCCGAAGGAGCAGTTCATCGCCCAGACGCTGGCCGTAGAGCTCTACCTCGAAGCAGGCATCCGCGGCGTGGAGATCGGCTCGATCCTCGCCGACCGCGACCCCGAGACGCACGAGAACCGTTACCCCGCGCTCGAACTGCTGCGTCTGGCCATTCCGCGCCGCGTATACACCGACAACCACATCCGCGTGATCGCCGCCGCCTGCCGCAACATCTACGAGCGGCGCCACACGATCACGACCGGCTACCGTATCTCCTTCGAAGCGCCCATCCTGCGCCACTTCACCGTGGAGCTGGAGAAGATCTAAAGGCACTCCCGAAAGAAGCACCGGGGCGGAAACGCGGCTGCGTTCCGCCCCGGTCGTTCATGCCGGGGACGCTCCGGATACGGTATCAGCCCGCGAAAGGCAGCACGCAGAGCAGCACCGCGACCGCCCACCACGGCGCCGGACGCTGCCCGGCAGGCAGCACGGCCCGCAGCCGCGACGACCGTTCCAGATAGAGCAGAAAGACGAACCAAAGGCCGCAGCCCACGGCAACCGAGACGAGTCCCCGCGCCAGGAATTCGTGCCCCACCTCGCTTACCGTTTCGGGACCGTAGCCGACGACCAACGGGTACAACAACGAAACGAAGTGCAACACGGCCCGCAATCCGGCGTACCACCGGGCCAGCGACAGCGCCCGGGAAGAGCCTGACACGAGCAGCCACAAGACCGCGACGGGAAGAAGGACCCCCAGCAGCACCAGTCCCTCGACCCAGAGCGTCTGCCAGTCCAGACTGCCCTTGACAAGCATCACGCTCCGCTCGAACGCCCACCGGGCGGCACGCGCCACCACATAGGCTCCGAACACCCAAACCGGTCCGGGCAGCTCCTCGAGCCGCCGCAGCCGCCGTAACCATACCTCGTTCATCCTGCAAATCATTTGTTCGGAAGCCAATATACGAAAAATTTTCCGGATCTACCCCCCCCCGAAAAAATCGGTCCGGAACACCCGCAGGCGTCCCGGACCGGACCGTCAGCCGCCGCAAGGCGTCAGAGCAGCGTCTCGAGAATCTGCACGGCGTTGAGCGCCGCGCCTTTCTTGATCTGGTCGCTCACGCACCAGAACGCAAGGCCGTTGTCCGCTGTCAGGTCCCGCCGGATACGTCCCACATAGACGGGATCCTTGCCGGCGGCGAACAGCGGCATGGGATAGCTTTTCCGCGCCGGGTCGTCCATCAGCACCACACCCGGAGCCGCCGCGAAAGCCTCGCGGGCCTCCTCCACCGAAACGGGACGCTCGGTCTCGAGCCAGACGCTCTCCGAGTGCGCCCGCATCACCGGAACGCGCACGCACGTGGCCGACACGCGAATGTCCGAGTGCATGATCTTGCGCGTCTCGTGGAACATCTTCATCTCCTCCTTCGTATAGTCGTTCTCCGTGAAGACGTCGATATGCGGAATGACGTTGTAGGCGAGCTGGAAGGCGAACTTCTCCACCGTCGCCTCCCTGCCGGCCCCCAGCTCGGCGTACTGCCGCACCAGCTCGTCCATGGCCGCCGCCCCGGCGCCGCTGGCCGACTGGTAGGTGGAGACATGCACGCGCGTAATGTGCGAAAGGCGCTCGATGGCGTTCAGCGCCACGACCATCTGGATCGTCGTGCAGTTGGGGTTGGCAATGATCCGCCGCGGGGCGTTCTTCGCATCCCCGGGATTGACCTCCGGTACGACCAGCGGCACGTCGGCGTCCATGCGGAACGCGCTCGAATTGTCGATCATCACGGCGCCGTGCTTCGTGATCGTCGCGGCGAACTCGCGCGACGTGCCGGCCCCGGCCGACGTGAGGGCGAAATCCACGCCGCGGAAATCGTCGTTGTGCTGCAACAACCTCACCGTCAGGTCCCGTCCCCGGAACCGGTAGGTGCGTCCCGCGCTGCGCTGCGATCCGAACAGCAGCAACTCGTCGATCGGCAGCGGCCGCTCCCCGAGAATCTTCAGGAACTCCTGGCCCACGGCGCCGCTGGCGCCCACGATTGCGATTTTCATAGTCTTGCGTATTTACTTTACATGGTACAACAATATCCGTCATCCGCCCGGAACCGGACCTCTCCGCCGCAGTCCGGGCCGCCCCTTCCCCCGAGGAAGGGGTGTTCCGGCCGTGCGATTTCCCGAAAGCGGCCGGGACGCATCAATCGAAGAAGGCGTCGTCTTCGGCGATCCCCGTCTCCGAAGCGCGCTCGTCCGCGCCTTCCGGCTGCTCGTCGCAGTCGTAGCGCGGCATCAGCGTCGGCCGTGCGAACTTGTCCTCGCGGCTGATGCCCAGACGGCCGTCGCCGTAAACCGACTTCATGAACTCCCCGACGATCGGCAGCGCCATCACGCTGCCCTCGCCGCCCGAAATGCGGTGCACCGACTGGTCCTCGCCGCCGACCCAGGCGCCGGTCACCAGCTTCGGGGTCACGCACATGAACCACGCGTCGCGGTTCTTGTTCGAAGTTCCGGTCTTGCCGCCGATCTCCATGTCGGTCAGCCCGAACTGCCACCGCAGACGGCCCGCCGTCCCCGAGTTGACCACGTCCTGAAGCATCGTGAGCATCGTGTAGGCCGTGCGTTCGCTGACGGCGTCCTGCGACTGGGGAATGAAACTGGCGATCAGGTTGCCCTGACGGTCCTCGATGCGCGTCACGAAGATCGGATCGGTGTGCACGCCCTGATTGGCAAAGGTCGAAAAGGCGCTCACCAACTCGTAAACGTTCGATTCCGAAGAGCCGAGAGCCAGTGCCGGAACGGGGTCTATGTAACTGCGGATGCCCATGTTGTGAATGAAATCGGCCACGGCAGCCGGCTGCTTGGCCTGCTTCATAATCCACGCCGAGTAGTTGTTGCGGCTGCGCGCAAGTCCCCACTTGAGGGGGTGCAGCACCCCGTCGTACTCGACATTGCCGGCCTCCTTGGGCGACCAGGCCGTGCCGTTGGCCGTCTCGATGGTCGTCGGCAGGTTGGGAACCATCGTGCAGGGCGTCAGGCCCAGATGGTCGATGGCGAAGGTGTAGACGAAGGGCTTGATCGTCGAGCCGATCTGGCGTTTGCCCTGCTTGGCCATGTCGTACTTGAAGTAACGGAAGTTAGGCCCTCCGACATAGGCCTTTACGAAACCCGTGGCAGGATCGAGCGACACCATTGCGGCGCGCATGATGCGTTTGTGGTGGAGGATCGAGTCGCGCGGCGTCATCAGCGTGTCGCGCTCGCCCTTGTAGGTGAACACCCGCATGTTGCAGGGTTTGTCGAAAGCGGCGTTGATCTCCTTCTCGCCCGCCCCGGCGTGCTTCATCTCGCGGTAACGGTCCGAATAACGGACGGCATGGCGCATGATCCGGTCGCGCTCCTCCTTGTCGGCATCGACGAAAAGCGTCTTCGTCGCCCGGAACTGCGCGTCCATCTTGGGCTGAATCTCCTTCTCCATCTGCCGCTGCACGGCCTGCTCGGCATAGGTCTGCATCACGGAGTTGATCGTAGTATAGATTTTCAACCCGTCGCGGTAGATATTGTAGGGCGTGCCGTCGGCCTTGCGGTTCTTGTGACACCAGCCATAGAGCGGATTCTCGTTGTACTCCTCCACCGCCTGGTCATAGTCCCACTCGTTGTAGAACTGGCTGCGCTTGGGAGGCCGGGCGTTCATCACCAGCCGCAGCATCTCGCGGAAATAGGTCGCCGCACCCTCGTTGTGCGACACGGGCTTGTAGTTGGTCACGATCGGCAGCGCCGCCAGCGAATCGCGCTGCCTGCGGGTCAGCGCCCCGGCCTCCTCCATGCGTGAAAGCACGAGGTTGCGGCGCACGAGGGCGTTCTTGGGATTCAGGATGGGCGAATAGCGCGTCGGGGCGTTCACCACCCCCACCAGCACGGCCGCCTCCTGCACGTTGAGTTCGTCCGGCTCCTTGTTGAAGAAGGTGTGGGCCGCCGACTTGATGCCGAAGGCGTTCGAGCCGAACTCCACCGTATTGAGGTACATGGCGGCGATCTCCTCCTTGGTGTAGTTGTATTCGAGTTTGAGCGCCGTGATCCACT
>OGNU01000281.1_pt1 | contig 23705 bp, 15 predicted proteins | sample 1573581 | NCBI WGS metagenome assembly OGNU01 (sample SAMEA2581992, study PRJEB24529) | metagenome | biome: Human gut stool | place: China | collected 2011 | reverse complement strand
TTACTGGCGTTACGACTGGATATCAAAGTCATACTTTCCAACTGAGAAATAGCAGTATTGGGAATCAAACGGAATATGGTCTGTTCCGGACCTACACTCTTTACCAGCTGTTCGAAAGTTACACCACCTGCAATAGAAACCAATACTTGCCGTGGAGTCAAATGAACCACACTCAACACTTGGTCTATCAACCACGGCTTTACAGCCAGAATAACGATATCGGCATCCTTTATCGCTTTCGGATTTTCCGTTGTCACATTAATCTCCGGATAATCCGCCTGTAGAGTTTCCAGACTTCCGCTGAACGGATCGGCTACTGTTACATCACTCGCTGGAATAATAGTGCCTTGGGCAAGGCCGCGAGCAATGGCCCCTCCCATATTTCCCGCACCAATAATTGCTACTTTCATATTATTAAAGATTAAGTCTATAGCTACAAAGATAAGGGAAAAAAGGAGAAGAACGTATTATGAAAAGCTAAAAATAAAATTACTTTGAAGAAGATGAAATCAAAAAGTCTCGCCGGAACCGAAATGTTTCCTGACGAGACCTTATTTTCTTTCGCTGATTATTATCCCTCTTGAATCTCCAGCTTATACCAACACTTTACGAAAGCGTTCAATAAATTCATCAGCCTCAGCCATAGTCAGACACAAAGGCGGGAGCAGACGGATTACATTCGTACCACTGACTCCGGTAAATACTTTCTGTTCGAACAGCAGACGCTGACGCAGTTCCTTAATCGGTTCGTCAAATTCCATACCGATCATCAAACCTTCGCCACGCACCTCTTTAATCTGTGGGAATTGTTTCAATTCTTTCAGCAGATGAGCACCTACCTTGGCAGCATTCTCTACCAGGTTCTCACCTTTCATAACATCCAGCACCGCGATAGCAGCAGCACAAGCCAGGTGGTTACCACCAAAAGTGGTTCCCAATTGTCCATATACGGGTTTGAATTTCGGACTGATCAGGACACCAGCCATCGGAAAGCCATTGCCAATCCCCTTTGCAACCGTAATCATATCGGGACGGATACCTGCATGTTGGTGAGCAAAAAATTTACCGCTACGCCCGTAGCCGGATTGTATTTCATCCAAAACAAGTACTGCATCCACTTCTTCGCAAGCCTTACTCAGTTCTTTCAAGAATTTCACTTCCGGAACCTGAATACCGCCTACTCCTTGAATACCTTCAATAATCACCGCACAGACATCTCCTTTTGCCAATTCCGCTTTAGCTGCTTCTATATCGTTCAAAGGCAGATAAGTCACATGCCCATTGTCATTGATTGGGGCTATAATTTTCGGATTGTGGGTTACCTCCACTGCCAGTGAAGTACGTCCATGAAATGCTTTGCAAAAAGAAAGCACACGTTTGCGACCATTGTAAAAAGAAGCCAGTTTCAACGCATTTTCATTAGCTTCGGCCCCACTGTTTATCAAAAACAATTGATAATCATCATAACCCGAAAGTTTCCCTAAACGGTCTGCCACTTCCTGCTGTAGCTTGTTAACCACCGAATTGGAATAAAATCCCAACTGTGCAACCTGGTTGCTTATCATTTCCACATAATACGGATGTGCGTGACCGATAGAAATAACCGCATGACCACCATACAAATCAAGGTATTCCGTACCTTGATCATCCCATACATGACAACCTTTTCCCTTGACAATGTTTATGTCAAAAAGAGGATATACATCAAATAATTTCATAAACTCTTCTTTATTAAAAAGCAGACGGTTTCAACCTCAGCCCTACGGTTTCTTCCAGATTGAACATGAGATTCATATTATGGACCGCTTGTCCGCTTGCCCCCTTCAACAAGTTGTCAATGCAAGAGATAACCAGCAGTTTATCGCCATGCTTCTCCAAATGAATCAAACACTTGTTGGTGTTCACCACCTGCTTCAAATCTATATTTTTGTCTACAATATGAACGAAAGAATCCTCGGCATAATAGTCTTGATACATCTTCACCAGTTCTTCCAGTTCCACCTTGCATTTGACTACCAGAGTAGCAAAGATACCACGCGGGAAATCACCCCGGTAAGGAATAAAATCTATTTCAGCATTAAAGCTGTTTTGCAACTGTTTCAATGATTGCTTGATTTCGGGAACATGCTGATGAGAAAACGGTTTATAGATGCTCATATTATTATTACGCCAGCTGAAATGGCTGGTAGCACCCGGTTTCACCCCTGCCCCTGTACTTCCGGTAATGGCATTTACCATTACATCCTCGTTCAGTAACAGATGTTTGGCTAACGGCAATAAACCCAATTGAATACAAGTGGCAAAACATCCCGGATTGGCCACGTGCTTGCTATGGCAGATAGCACGACGGTTCAGTTCCGGCAAACCATAGATGAAGTCATGGTCATCACTCTTGATACGGTAGTCCATACTGAGGTCTATGATTTTCAAATCCTCGGGTACATTGTGACTATCCATAAACTTCTTTGTATCTCCATGAGCCGTACAGAAGAACAATACATCAATCTCATCCAGAGGAAGTTCGTCGGTAAAAACCAAATCCGTTTCACCATAGAGTCCCTCATGTACGTCGGTAATCTTATTGCCGGCGTTACTGCTGCTGTTTATAAACTTTATGTCTACATCAGGGTGATTAATCAGCAGACGAATCAATTCGCCCGCCGTATAACCTGCCCCACCGATAATTCCTGCTTTAATCATACTTATTAAATTTCTTCGTCCTTGTGGTTATTATAATAAACACGCAAAGGTGTAGAAGTCACTTTGATAAAGCCTTTGGCATCTTCTGCTGTCCATCCCTTCTGCATTTCACCATATTCACCGAATTTGGTCTTCACCAGGTCGTCTTTCGATTCAACACCCACAGTAGAGAATGAAAGCGGACGGAGTTCCAAGATAGCTGTACCGTTTACATTACGCTGAGATTCCTGCAACATTGCCTCAATATCGCGCATTACCGGTTCCAGATACTGACTTTCATGCAAGAACATTCCATACCAGTTGGCAACCTGGTCTTTCCAGTATTGCTGCCACTTGCTCAACGTATATTTTTCAAGGAAACGATGGGCTCCGATAATCAGCATAGGAGCAGCAGCCTCGAATCCTACACGCCCTTTGATACCGATAATGGTATCCCCAACGTGCATGTCACGGCCGATACCATAGGGTGCACCGATCTCTTCCACTTTCTGAATAGCCTTGATAGGATCATCAAACTTCTCGTCATTAACAGCCTTCAGCTCACCTTTTTCAAATGTAAGACGAAGCTGTTCGCTTCCTTCCTTGGTCACCTGTTTCAAATAAGCACTTTCGGGCAAACCCTGCGCAGAGTCCAATATTTCCCCACCGCAGATAGAAGTTCCCCAAAGACCTACATTATAAGAATATTTCAATTTTGTAAAGTCAGCGGCAAAACCATGTTCATTCAAATAATCAATTTCCTGCTGACGGCTTAATGCCATGTCACGGGTCAATGTGATGATCTCAACCCCCGGAGCCAATACCAGAAAAGTCATATCGAAACGAATCTGGTCATTACCCGCACCAGTCGAGCCGTGTGCGATAGCATCCGCACCTATTTCATTAGCATAACGTGCTATGGCCAACCCTTGGAAGATACGTTCAGAACTTACAGAAATAGGATAAGTACCATTACGGAGCACATTACCGAATACCATATATTTCAAGCTCTTCTCATAGTATTCCCGGGTCACATCCAATGTCACATACTTCACAGCACCCAGTTTGTAAGCGTTCTCTTCGTTCTGCTTCAGCTGCTCCTCACTGAAACCACCCGTATTTGCACAAGCAGCATACACTTCATACCCTTTTTCCTTAGCCAGATACATTACAGTGAAAGAGGTATCAAGCCCCCCGCTGAATGCTACTACTACTTTTTTCTTTTTTTCTTCCATAATGATATTATTTTAATTGAGAATTAAAAATTGAAAACTGAGAAATAAGTACATGAACGCGCAGCCATCTTTTAATTTTTAATTCTTAATTTTTAATTTATTAAATAGTGTCTTCTTCGTGCAAAGCCGGATCGTAAAGCATGGCTGTACAAATACAGAACTTACGGTTCTTTGCCACTAATATATCGTGATTGATACAGCCTTCACAACCTTTCCAAAAGGCCTCATCATCAGTCAGTTCATTGAAAGTTACAGGAACATATCCCAGTTCTGTATTCATTTTCATTACCGCCGCGCCACTGGTCAGACTGAATATCTTCGCTTTAGGCCATCGCAGACGTGCCAATCGGAACGAAGCCGCCTTTATACGCTTGGCCAAGCCCATCCCACGATAATTGGGATGCACAATCAATCCCGAAGTTGCTACATATTGCTTGTTTCCCCATGACTCAATATAGGTAAATCCTGCAAAATCCTCTCCACATAAAGCAATAATCGCCTTTCCTTCTTTCATCTTTGTAGTCACATATTCATGTGTGCGTTCTGCAATGCCTGTTCCGCGTACCTTAGCCGCCTCTCTAATAGTATCTAAAATTTTATCAACGTAAACTTCATGTGAGGCATCTGCCACCATCACATCCACTTGTTTAGCATCCATTTCCTTTTTTATCTATATTATTTTATTGTATATTCGGTATAATCAATGAAAGCGCATTCTTCACTCCCGCTCTTGTGCAGCCTTCACGAATGACAAGCATAATAGTATCATCACCAGCAATAGTTCCCAATATTTCATCAAAGTTCCGGTTATCAATATCATAAGCCAAACTACTAGCATATCCGGGACGAGTCTTGATTACTGCCAGATTAGCCGAAAATTCAATGGAAATAAATCCATTATGCATCAACATCTCACTGGCCGAATGTTGCTCAGTCATACGTTTGTACATGGTATTGTTTGGCAATACATATACATAATTTCCGTTCATACTGGCTGCTTTCGCCACTTTCAACTGCTTCAAGTCACGAGACAAAGTAGCTTGGGTCAATCGGAATCCTTCTTTCGCCAATTCCTGCAACAACTCTTCCTGGCTACCTACTTCCTTGCTCGAAATAATAATCTTAATGGCATCAAGTCTGCTATTCTTGCTCTTCATACTGCATAATTATTCTGATTCGGCTGCAAAATTACAGAATATTCGGGAATATAGATACAAAAAAGAGAATATTTTTGCGACTTTATGCATATTTTCAATAAAGCTCTTATCCATCATCCCAAGAGTAAACCAAAATCACACCAAATTCTTCTTTTCAATGCGATCTTCTTAAAAAGACGGTAATATTATGTTTTACGGCAGGTACAAACAAATCCAACAGTTATAATATCAAAAAAACAAGGACGACTTTCGGGGAATAAACTATTTTTGCATCACTATTAATTCCTTAAAATCAAAAATAAAGGCATGGAACACACTTATTTCTTTGCGGTAGACCTGGGTGCCACCAGTGGACGTACCATCTTAGGTTGCCTGGGAGAAGGCAAAATGGAGTTGAAAGAACTGACTCGTTTCCCTAATCATATTATAGAAACCGGAGGACATTGTTATTGGGATATTTACGCCTTATACAATGAAATTATCAGGGGACTGAAAGTGGTAGCCAAAGACAATCTGCCTATCCGATCCATCGGTATCGATACTTGGGGGGTGGATTTCGTATTCGTGGGCAAAGACGGAGAGTTACTCCGCAATCCTTATTGCTACCGCGACCCTCACACAACAGGTGCACCTGAAGAATATTTTACCCATATTCCCCGTGAACGAGTATATGACATCACTGGAATTCAAATTATGAATTTCAATTCCTTGTTCCAATTGTCAACACTCCACCGCAATCATTGCTCGGCCTTGGAAGCAGCCGATAAAATACTGTTTATGCCGGATGCCTTAAGCTATATGCTGACCGGTAAAATGGTAACAGAATATACCATCGCTTCTACTTCCCAGATGTTGAATCCACGCACCAAACGCTTCGAAAAGGAACTGCTGGATGTAGCAGATATCAAGGAAGAACAGTTCGGCCGTTTCGTTTTCCCGGGAGAGCCTATCGGAGTACTGACAGAAGAAGTGCAGAAAATCACAGGTCTGGGAGCTATTCCAGTCATTGCCGTTGCCGGTCATGACACAGGTTCAGCCGTGGCTGCCGTACCAGCACAAAACGAAAGATTCGCTTATCTGAGTTCCGGTACGTGGAGCCTGATGGGAATTGAAGTGAAAGATGCCATTATAAATAAGGAAAGCTTTGAACAGAACTTCACCAATGAAGGAGGTGTGGAAGGAACTACCCGGTTCCTGAAAAACATCTGTGGCATGTGGCTGTTGGAGCGTTGCCGCAAAGAATGGGAAGCAACCAACAACTATTCTTACACAGAACTGATAGATGCCGCTCTGACAGTTCCCGCTTTCCGCAGTCTCATCAATCCCGATGCCCCCTGCTTCTCCAATCCGACATCTATGATTCAAGCCATCGGACATTATTGCAAAGAAACCAACCAACCTGTACCACAGAGTTATGGCGAAATCACCCGTTGCATATTCGACAGTCTTGCCCTGCGCTACAAACAAGTATTCGGCTATTTGCAACAAATGGCCCCGTTCCCCATCGAAAAGCTGCACATTATCGGTGGAGGCTCACGAAACAATCTGTTAAACCAGTTCACTTGCAATGCAGTGGGCGTACCTGTTATAGCAGGTCCCAGTGAAGGGACAGCTATCGGTAACATTATGTTACAGGCAAAAGCCAACGGGCTGGTAAGCGATATCGCGGCTATGCGCCAACTAATCAGCACTTCCATAGAAACCGTTTCTTTTGAACCCCAGCAAGCAGAAGAATGGGAAGAAGCATATAAGAAGTATTTAGCTCATTATAGAGAAGATATTTAATATTCACCTTGAAATTTATTCATTAAACAAACAAATAATATCATGAAAGAAGAATTGATTAATAAAGCGTATGAGATCGCAAAAGAACGTTATGCCGCTGTAGGTGTCGACACAGAAAAAGTAATGGAAACCATGCAGAATTTCCATCTGTCACTGCATTGCTGGCAAGCAGATGATGTAACCGGCTTCGAAGTTCAGGCAGGTTCATTGACCGGTGGTATCCAGGCTACAGGTAACTATCCCGGCAAAGCCCGCAACATCGACGAACTACGTGCAGACATTCTGAAAGCAGCTTCATACATACCAGGTACTCACCGTTTGAATCTGCACGAAATTTATGGCGACTTCCAAGGAAAAGTCGTAGATCGTGACGAAGTAGAACCCGAACACTTCAAAAGCTGGATTGAATGGGGTAAGGAAAACAACATGAAACTGGATTTCAACTCTACTTCATTCTCTCATCCTAAAAGCGGTGACTTGTCTTTATCAAATCCCGATGAAGGTATCCGCAACTTCTGGATTGAGCACACCAAACGTTGTCGTGCCGTAGCCGAAGAGATGGGTAAAGCCCAGGGCGATCCTTGTATCATGAACCTGTGGGTACACGATGGCAGCAAAGACATCACTGTAAACCGCATGAAATACCGTGCTTTGTTGAAAGACTCTCTGGATCAGATTTTCGCAACAGAATATAAGAACATGAAAGACTGTATCGAATCAAAAGTATTCGGTATCGGACTGGAAAGCTATACAGTAGGTTCTAATGATTTCTATATTGGCTACGGTGCCAAGAACAACAAAATGATTACCTTGGATACCGGCCATTTCCACCCGACAGAAAGTGTTGCCGACAAAGTTTCTTCCTTGTTGCTGTATGTCCCCGAACTGATGCTGCACGTAAGCCGCCCCGTACGTTGGGACTCAGACCATGTAACCATCATGGACGACCCGACTATGGATTTATTCAGCGAAATCGTTCGTTGCAACGCCTTGGATCGTGTACACTATGGACTTGACTACTTCGATGCTTCCATCAACCGCATTGGTGCATACGTTATAGGCAGCCGCGCGGCTCAAAAATGTATGGTACGCGCTTTATTGGAACCGATTGCCAAACTGCGCGAATATGAAGCAAACGGACAAGGCTTCCAACGTCTGGCTCTGCTCGAAGAAGAAAAAGCTTTGCCTTGGAATGCTGTATGGGATATGTTCTGCTTGAAGAACAATGTACCCGTAGGCGAAGAGTTCATTGCAGAAGTAGAGAAATACGAAGCAGAAGTTACTTCGAAACGCTAATCAATATCCAACTACAAGATTGTCTTCCGTAGGGGCGGCCTCAAGTGCTGCCCCTACCGGGAACATAGTTGTAGCCTTAAAGAATATAAACAATGGAAATCATTATCGGATTAATCATCATCGCCATAGGAAGTTTCTGCCAATCCAGTTCATACGTACCTATAAAAAAAGTGAAAGAATGGAGTTGGGAAAGTTTCTGGCTGCTACAAGGTGTATTTGCCTGGCTGGTATTCCCGTTATTGGGTGCGTTGCTAGGTATCCCTCAAGGAAGCAGTTTATTTGACCTTTGGGGAACAGGAGGTGCTCCGATGAGCATCTTTTATGGTATATTATGGGGAGTAGGCGGTCTCACCTTCGGTCTTTCCATGCGTTATCTGGGAGTGGCCTTAGGACAAAGTATCGCACTGGGCACCTGTGCCGGATTCGGCACACTTTTTCCCGCCATTTTTGCCGGAACCAACCTGTTTGAAGGAAACGGACTTATTCTTTTACTGGGAGTATGTATCACTTTGTCGGGTATTGCCATTATAGGATATGCCGGCAGTCTTCGCGCCAAAAACATGAGCGAAGAAGAAAAACGCGCGGCAGTAAAAGATTTCGCTCTGACCAAAGGACTGTTGGTAGCCCTACTGGCAGGTGTGATGAGTGCCTGTTTCGCTTTAGGACTCGATGCCGGAACGCCCATCAAGGAAGCTGCATTGGCAGGAGGCGTAGAAGGGCTTTATGCAGGACTTCCCGTAATCTTCCTGGTAACATTAGGCGGTTTCCTGACTAATGCGGTTTACTGTCTGCAACAAAATATAGCCAACAAAACCATGAGTGATTATGCCAAAAGCAATGTATGGGGAAATAACTTGATATTCTGTGCTTTGGCAGGAGTACTGTGGTATATGCAATTCTTCGGTTTGGAAATGGGTAAAAGTTTCCTGACCGGAAGTCCTGTACTGCTAGCTTTCTCATGGTGTATATTGATGGCTTTGAATGTTACTTTCAGTAACGTATGGGGTATTTTATTAAAAGAATGGAAAGGCGTATCTACCCGGACTATCACTGTTCTGATAACCGGACTGGTAGTTCTTATCTTTTCTCTCGTATTTCCTAATTTATTTTAAAAGAATTACTATATTTGTAGCATACTGTTATTCAGAATGAAAAAGATGAATAACAATATCCTATGAACAATCAAATAAAAAAGATATGAAATCAATCTTAGACAATCGCCCTGAATTGGCCAAAGAGGTGAATAAAGTAGCCGAAGTAGCCGGATATTTGTGGCAAAAAGGATGGGCCGAACGTAACGGAGGTAATATCACCGTCAATATCACCGAATATGTAGACGATGAAATCCGTCAGATGCCCGCTATCAGCGAAGTAAAACAAATCGGTGTAACACTGCCTCACTTGAAAGGTTGTTATTTTTATTGCAAAGGAACCAATATGCGTATGCGGGATTTGGCGCGTTGGCCTATGGACAACGGTTCTGTCATCCGTATTTTGGATGACTGTGCCAGCTATGTCATCATTGCCGACAAACCGGTTCAACCTACTTCGGAAGTTCCCTCCCACCTGAGCGTACACAATTACCTCATCAGCATAGGTTCTCCTTACAAAGCATCCGTGCATACACACCCCATCGAACTGATTGCCCTGTCTCACAACAAAAAGTTCATGGAAAAAGATGTGGCAACCAACCTGTTATGGAGTATGATTCCTGAAACAAAAGCATTCTGTCCGCGTGGCCTGGGCATGATTCCTTATCAATTGCCTAGTTCTGTAGAATTAGCCGATGCAACCATCAAGGAACTAGCCGATTATGATGTCGTTATGTGGGAAAAACACGGCATTTTTGCCGTTGACCGTGACGTAATGGCCGCATTCGACCAAATCGATGTTTTAAATAAATCCGCATTGATTTACATCGCTGCCAAGAATATGGGATTTGAGCCGGACGGTATGAGTCAGGAACAGATGAAAGAAATGAGTGTGGCTTTTAATCTACCCAAATAATATTTTATAGTCTTCCCCTAATGGGGAGATTTTAAAGATGATTTGACTCCGCATGGGGACAAATCATCTTTTTTATTATCGGGACTCAAAAGATAAATCGCGTACTTAACTCATTGACAGTTTGATTATCTTATGTTTTTTTCAGAACAATGAGTATTCTTTTTGGCTATCTTTGGCAAGGACAGATTCACTAAACCTACAGAGAGATATGAAAGCAAATAAATTATTCCTTTTGGCAAGTCTCCTTCTATCAGGCAGTATGATACCTATAACGGCTCAGAACAAGAAAGAGAAGAAACAACAAAGAGAACAAGCAGTACGCGAGGCTGTTGACGCAAAGGCATACAAAATCAATGTGGACCGGGTAATGCCTATGAAAGGAGGCAGCAAACACCTGACTTCCGATTATTCTTTAGAAATAAGAAACGATTCGGTATATTCCTATCTGCCTTATTTCGGAGTGGCGTATAACGTTCCTTACGGAGGTGGAAAAGGATTAAATTTTAGTGCTCCTTTATCAGAATATACTTCAACATATAGCAAAAAGGGAAATGCTAAAATCACACTAAAAGTACGGAACGAGGAAGACAATTACCTTTACAATATCACCATTTATCCCAATGGCAGCAGTAACATACAGGTCACCCCCACAAACAGACAATCTATTTCTTTCTCCGGAGAAATGGATCTAAAGAAGAAAGAATGAACCATAAATAAAAAAGGGGGATGTCAAAACTAAAACAACCTATCGAACTATATTATCAGGTCATTTTAGTTTTGCTCCCCTCATTAAATTACAGCTATTATTTACTTATTTCTCTAACCGGCTAAAGAAATTCTCAATGGCTTCCTTATTGACAAAAACTCCTTTTACTCCGGTCACTTCCACCGTATCCATCAACAAAGCCAAGCCCTGATAACCGTTTTCATCCTTTGCCAGTACTTCCTTCTGATAAATTTCAGCTGATTGGCAGGCTTTACCATCTTCAGGTAATTTCTCGAACCGGCCAAGGTAATAATTGCCTTCAAAGAAATTATGTGTAGATTCTGTCAACTGGAATCTGCTGGATTCGGGAGCATAAAAAATATTCCCACTAATAAATGTACTATCCGGATATCCGCCCCATGAATCCAAAGTAATCATAGTACGGTCGATATCAGCCGCAGGTTTACGGTTCACATGAATAATGTTACGGGTAATGCGACTATCCTTTACAGGACCTGCCAGATGAACAGCCGGTGAGAACATCCCGGCACGAGTCGGTTCAGGCCGCACTCCGTCACCTATACTCACATTGTAACGGACTATAGTGCCCAAGTTACCTACATTAAAAGATGCGTCGGCCGTGCCGTCATTGCAAACCAATACCAAGCCACCATAGTTATCATGACTATAATTGTACTGAATGACCGTTCCCCGGCAATTCCAATCCGAATCAAATCCCTGTGCATCCCACGGAGCTTTATGACCACTTACCTCATTAAACTGCACCAAAGTATTATCACAACTCCACGGCCAAATACCTGCTGCCGCCTCTGTGTCAGGAAGCATATCAGGACAGTCACGCATTACATTGTATTCTATCAAGGTACTGTCACAACCGATAGGTACAATACCATCCCCTGGTACTTCCTCTATCAAATTTCCCCGTATCACGGTATGCTTGCTGGGATGCCAGTTCTGCCGGTCGCTATAAGCAGCCCAAATCATAGCATTACGGGTACATCTCAAAATATGGCAGTTCTCTATGGTTAACCTATTGAATGTTGAAATTTTCTTTTCACCGCCATTCACTATATAAATACCGCACCCTCCGCCTTTTTCTTTTACCAACGAACCATTGACATCCCGTACAGTCACATTATTGACAACAATGTTCTGCGATACGCCATAATCCATACACTCTATCTTCAAGCCCGAACGATAAGGCAGAGGCTGCCTGCCTGTATTCACGATTTCCAAATTCTGCATCGTTATATAGTCCGAATTACAGATACGGGCTGCATACAAGGAAGTATCATATCCCACAATGCAAGGTTTCCGTTCACCATCACCATAAGCATCTATATAAATACGATCTTCGGGTATACCCTGTCCGGTGATTTCAAGTTCGCCATTAAAAACCTCACCGCGCTTCAACAAAACTTTATTGCCCGGCAGTAATTTCACACCACGTAGCTTTTCCAGACTTTTCCATGCTTCATCCGGGGCTAACCCACTATTATTATCATCACCGCCGGTAGCATCCAGATAATAGCACACTGGACTATCAGAACATGCTGCCAACAGGAAGGAAAATAAAAGAAGGATCATTGTTTTTCTCATTTCTCTTCCGTTTTTAAAAAGTTATCAATTTTATTCCAGAAGTTGTCAGAACAACCAGGCTTCACCACAGATTACGCAAATTCACACAGTTTTTTGATTTAAAGGTTATTTGCCTCCTACTTCTTTGTGACAGTCCGTGTACCCTGTGATGAAAACCTGCACTCCACATTACTTCCACAAGTCGTGCTGAACCAGTTTCTTGTTAGTATCCAGTTCGGCAGTCGGCAAAGGCCATACATAATCCCTCTCACCGTTGAACTTACGTGCTTCATAAGCCAAGCCATACATAGTGCGTTCATTCTCTATATTGGCTACCGCCTTATCCAATTCCTTCCAACGATAAAGGTCAAACAAACGCAAACCTTCAAAAGCCAGTTCCACACGACGCTCATGCTTAATGACTTCCAACAATTCATCTTTAGAAAGAGAAGTGCCTTCCACTTCCTCTACTGTGGGCATGTTCACATCCGCACGTTGCCGCACTTCATTAACCAAAGCAGTTACATCACTATAAACATAGCCTCCTTTCTGTACCATCGCCTCCGCCAAAGATAATAAAACTTCGGCATAACGCACCACATAAAAGTCTTGTCCATTATCCCAAGAGTTAGAAGTATCCGTAGGATCAAAATACTTATAAACATATACGGTAGACAGAGAAGCGGCAGCTCCGCCATATACATTGGCATACGGATTTGAAGCCGAAGTATCTATACCTCCTTTACCGTTCCAAAGCATACCGGGAACAAACAAAGTGCTATATAAACGCGGATCACGATTCTCAAAATGAGCAGGATTAGGCTTGCTGACATCCAAGCCACCCCCACCGTTCAGTTCGGCTATCTTCGTATCGGTAGTCGGTTTACCGTCTTTGCAATAATAAGCATCCGCCAAATCTATAGTACCATTCATTGCTTCCAGCGGAGTATTCCAATGCGCATTAAAAGCAGCACCTTCACTCATACCCGGTCCTTCATAACGGACTGCAAAAATGATTTCAGGAGAAGTTTCTCCACTTTGAGTAAACAGTTTGGCATAACTCGGATCAAGCGAGTATCCCAAACCCTGCACCTGCTTATAAGCAGCAATCGCGTCATCCCATTTTTCATTATACAAAGCCACACGCCCCAGTAAGGAAAGAGCAGCTCCTTTGGTGATATGACCCCGTGAAGACGCGTTTTGCGGAAGTACTTCAGCCGCATCCTGCAAATCAGTCATAACATGAGCCACAATAGCCGCACGGTCCGTCTTTTCACATTCAGCCTCGTCAATGGTCAAAGGGGCGGTCAGGAAAGGAACATCCTGATACGTCATAGTCAAGTTTATATACATCAATGCACGTATGGTCTTTGCCTCAGCCTGATAAATCGCCTTTTGGGAAGCATCCATATCCACTCTATCAATATTAGCAATCAGCACATTACAACGGCTGATCACTTCATAGCAATCTTTCCAATAACTGCCAATGATAGAAGAACTTGGGGTATGAATTCCCATAGCCATATCATAACCTTCCATCCAGCCACTCCAATTAAAATGCCCGCCATTATCTGATATACAATCCATATATAAAGGGCCCAATGAATATTGGTCGGAATTATAAAGCTGATTGCTCTGCAAAGCATCATAACAAGATGCCAACGCCATCAAAGCATCATCCGGCGTCTGCCAAAATGTATTGGATGAAGATTCTGTCAATGAGTCCCTCTGCAAAAAGCTGTCAGAGCAAGAAGTCAGCAAAGCTCCTGACAACAGAGCCAGCCCTATAAAGTTATTAATTGATTTCATAGTTGTTGCTTTTAAAATTTAACGTTAACACCAAATGAATAAGTTCTTGTATTGGGATGTACATCATTACGGGAATCTGTACTCAGTTTTTCAGGATCATAATCGTCCAAGGAAGTGAAAGTAAGCAAATTAGTTCCTGCCAAATAGAGTCTGATACTCTGAACGCCCAACTTGGTCAAAAACTCTCTTTGCCTGAAAGTATATCCGATTTCCAAATTCTTCAGACGCAAATAATCACCTTTTGTCAACCAAAATGAAGAATAGTTATTATTAATAGTTCCTCCCAAACGAGGCATGCTTCCATTCGGATTACTTTCAGACCATCTGTCCAACCAACGGCTAGTCTTGTTTCCACCGTTGGAAATAGTAGTTTCATCCCAATTATAACGATATACACCTGCAATGCCTTGCCAGAATGTATTGACATCAAAATCTTTATAAGAGAATCCCAGATTGAAAGAATACTGCATTTTAGGGAACGGATTTCCGATAATAGTACGGTCAGCATCATTTATATTACCATTATTGTCTATATCTTCATACATGATATCACCTAATTGCGGTTCCTGGTTGTTTTGCAGAATCTTCTGTCCGTTCGCATTTACACGGTCCAAATCTGCCTGGGTACGATAGATACCGATGGCTTTCAGCCCATAATAAGAGCCGATGGCTTCACCTTCACGATTGATCGTATTATCCTTAATGTCTTCTACCCCTTTCATATCAGTAATCTCATTTTTCACACCTGAAAGCGAGAAACCTGCCTGCCATGCCCAGTCACCTTTCTGATCGAAATAATTAGCAGCCAGTTCCCAACCCCGGTTACGAACCTTTCCCGCATTCTGATAAGGAGCATCCAAAGATCCCAGGAAAATACCCGGCATAGCGAGCTTCATCAAAATATCCGAGGTATTTTTCTCATACCAGTCAAAAGTGACATTGATCTTTCCACCCCAAAAAGCAGCATCAAAACCAAAGTCTGTAATAGTAGTTGTTTCCCATTTAATGTTCTCATTAGGTATCTTGGCAGTCTTCATACCAATCTGTTTGCTATCACCGAAATAGTAACTGCCACTAGCCGCCAATGTAGCCGCATAAGCATAGTTACCAATTTCCTGATTACCCAATTTACCCCAGCTACCACGCAATTTCAATGAGTGGAGGAACTTCACATTCTCCATAAATTTCTCATTTGTCATGATCCATGCACCCGAAAATGAAGGGAAGGTAGCATAACGATGTGCCTTGGGCATACGTGACGAACCATCGTGACGGACATTCATCTCTAACAGATAACGGCCTCCGTAATTATAATTCAAGCGTCCGAAGAATGACTGCAAGGAACTCTCTTCCGCTGATCCGGTCACATGGTCATTCATAGTACCTCCATCCATTTCATAAATATTATCGGTAGCGAATCCCTGCTTGGACGCCTCATTCTTGTCCCAACGGGTAGCCTGGATAGAATGGCCTGCCAACAGATTGAACGAATGTTTTCCTACAGAAAAATCATAGGTCAGAATATTTTCATTAATATAAGTCGTTTCCAGATAATGATAATCTGTCAGTTTATTGGTACCGACTGTGGTCAGCGCATTTCCTTCAGCATCGTATCTTATATTATTCTTCGGATTGAAAGTAGTCACATCGTTCATATAATATTTATAAGCCAGACTTGAACGGAACTTCAATCCTTTTATGATATCAATTTCACCAAAGAATTTACCATCAAAACGATAATGCTTGTTATCTTTATAGCCCATATTCAAAGCTTCAATCGGATTTTTGAATACGGATTGGGAAATATTGGGATTTCCATCCAAAAATCCATAATGTCCGTTAGAATAACGCACAGGAACAGTAGGACGGGTAAACCAAGTAAGGTAGCGCATCAAACCTTCACCGGTAACACTGGTAGTAGGCTCATCAATGTTCTGACGGCTTCCCGAAAGATTCAGACCTAATTTTACAATACCCAATTGTGCATCCAGATTGGAACGGAAATTAAAACGTTGATTGGCCGTTTCACGCAAGATACCATCCTGCTGGAAATACTGAGTGGAAATCATGTAATGTACCGCTTTACTACCACCGTTCACAGACAAATGGTGTTGGTGCATGGCTGCTGTACGAAACATTTCCTTAGCCCAATCGGTATTGGCAAAATGATCGGGGTCTGATCCGTTTTGCAACTTTTGTAACATTTCATCCGTGTATGCTTTGGAAGGCCAGCATTCGTTATACATCTTCGCCCATTCATAAGAATTCACATAATCGGGCAGCACGGTAGCTTCTTGCAAAGCGATACTACCGGAATATGTAATGGTAGGTTTCTGCTCACCGCCCCGTTTGGTAGTCACCAGAATAACCCCGTTGGCAGCACGTACACCATAAATAGAAGCCGAAGCCGCATCCTTCAATACGGAAACACTTTCAATATCATCTGCAGGGATTTCCGCAATCTGGCTTACCGAGCTTTCCACTCCATCGATCAAGACCATCGGATCATTGTGTTCAAAAGTTCCTACACCACGGATACGGATTTCGGGACTGTCATGACCGGCCTGGGCACCATTGTTGGTCAACATAACACCCGGCAAACGACCCTGAAGCATATTGGCAGTATTCGCTACCGGCATAGAAGCTACATCCTTGAAATTTACAGCAGCAACAGAACCCGTCAGATTTTCCTTCTTCTGCACGCCATAACCGACTACTACCACTTCGTCAATCATTTCCGTATCTTCCTTCAGATTTACATTCAGCACCGTATTGTCTTTCGAAATACGATATTCCTGATCGGAATATCCATGACAATAGTAGAATTAGAAGCCACCGTGAGATTGAAATTACCATCCAAATCAGTCACCGTTCCATTGGTTGTTCCTTTTTCAACCACACTGGCACCGATGACCGGTTCGCCTGTGGCATCTTTTACAATACCGGAAACTTTAAACTTGTCTGCTTGCAGACTGGAAGCGCTCACATTCATCGCAGGGATGAAGAAGCAGAGACACAGCAATAGGCTCAGTACCCGGAATGTACTGGTTTCTGTCAGAGTTTTCATGTTCATAATACTTTTTTTAAAGGTCTAACAAATAAAGATAATTCGTTTTATTTGCCAGCAAAAGTAAGAGGAACAGAAAAGAAACAGGGAGAATTATTACCGGAAAAAGGCTGTTTATTCCCTATAGAGCCTATTTCCGGTAATAATCAGCCATCATACTTCATCATATACTCTGTAGGAGAAAGTCCGAATTTCTTCTTAAAGCAGGAACTGAAATATTTAGGGTCGTTGAAACCTACGGCATACGCCAAATCGGCTATACGGATTTTCTTTTTCTCGTCTATCAGCCGACAAGCCGCTTGCAAACGGACATTGCTGATAAATGCAGAGGGAGTAAGTCCGGTCAACAGTTTCAATTTATCTGCTAGTGTAGTCCGGGCCATACCCATCTCCGCCATAAACTGTGCATGTTCAAAATCACAATCACTCAAATGGGCATTCACACAATCCACCGCTTTCCGAATGAAAGCTTCGTCCATCGAGGTGTAATTTAATTCTTTGGCTTCAAAGACCAACTGCTTACGAAAATCCACCCCCATACGTTTGCGCCGTTTCAACAAGTTATCTATCTTGGCAAACAAGACAGAGAGGCGGAGCGGTTTACAGATATAACCATCGGCCCCAGACTCATACCCTTCCACATGGTCTTCATCACTAGTCTTGGCCGTTAACAAAATCAATGGAATATGGCAGGTCTCAAATTGAGTCTTCACCCGGCGGCACAATTCCATACCGTCCATTTCGGGCATCATAACATCGGAAACAATTAAATCCACTTCCTGTTTGGCAAGGATCTCCAAAGCTTCCGTTCCATTAGCGGCCTTCAGAATATGGTATTTGCCATGCAACAGACGAACCATCAAAGCCAATAATTCCTCATTATCCTCCACTAACAAAATAGTCGATGCTGCCGGTTTCTCTTCCAACATATCAATCTCCGAGACATTCTCCATTTCATCTGCCGATAAAACAGCATAGTCCACATTTTCAGTATTCTCGTCTACCTCATCTTCAGCAAAAGCCTCACGTCCTATAGGAATTTCAACCACAAAAGTATTCCCTTCCTCCTTATCGCTAAATACCTGTATCGTTCCATGATGCAACAATACCAAATCTTTAGTCAGCGACAAACCGATACCCGTCCCTATGGTATGGAATTTACGATACTCCCCTTCATAGAATCTCTCGAACATATGATCCAATTTCTCTTTTGGAATCAACTCGCCGGGATTGTTCACACTCAATTTAAAAGTCCTCTTTTCCTCATCATGAGCCTGCGACACCACAATAGTTCCTCCTTCAGGAGTATATTTAGCGGCATTGGAAAGCAGATTGTACACCACTTTATCCAATTTATCCACATCAAAATATCCCGAATATTCTTCAGACAAATCAAATTGTATGGACAATTTCTGCTTTTTAACCAAAGGAGCGAAAGCCGACACTGATTTTTTCAAGAACATACTGACATTTCCATGCGAAACTTTTAGCCGCAACTTGCCATTCTCCACTTTCCTGAACTCTAAGATTTGCTGAATCAACCGGATTAACCGCACAGTATTATCAGCTATTACAGAACAAACCGACGAACTTGCCGGTACTTCTTGTTTCAGTTCATCCACCGAAGCCGATATAATAGAAAGCGGAGTCAGCAACTCATGAGTGATATTGGTAAAGAACTGTAATTTAGCATGATTGATTTCCTCCATTTTCTGCCGTTCTATCTTCCCCATCTCTATGGCCTGTTTCATCCGGATACGGTTTCTGACAATCCGATAAGTATACCATGCCAATGAAACGAACAACAAGACATAAAGGCAATAAGCCCACCACGATAACCAAGGCGGCGGAAGAATAGTTATACGCAGACATTTCATATCCGGAGACCAGATTCCATTCTGATTGGCTCCCTTTACAGAAAAAGTATAAGTACCTGCCGGAAGATTGTTATAATAGGCAAACCGACGTCCAGCCTCAACGGACAACCATTCCTTGTCATATCCCTCCAACCGATATAAATAACGGTTCAACTCAGGATTGATATAGTTCAATATTGAAAAATCAAGACTGAAATTATTCTCCCGGTATCCTAATACAATTTTATCAATAAAATCAATAGCTCTGTTTGCAGCAATCCCCTCTCTGACGGAAAGAGGATAGGTACGTACCGATACATTATGTACCTTTATATCTGTAATTACTACCGGAGAATAGGCAGTATCCTGAACTATTTTATCAGGATAAAAACTGTTCAATCCACGGAATCCTCCGAAGAAAAGTTTCCCATCCGCCCCCTTGAAGCAAGAATTCCGGTTAAACATATGGTCTTGCAAACCATCATCTACCGTATAGGTATGTATTTTCGGTGCAGCACCGTCCAAAGGTATATCAATGTGATACATTTCCGCATTGGTAGTAAGCCATAAAGTATGCTCATCATCCTCCAGCATGCTGAAAACAACATCTCCATTCCGGAAATAATCATTCAAGACTGAAACAAAACGATCATTCTTCCGGTCATACAAATCGAGTCCGTTACCATTCGACCCCACCCATACTCTGTTGTATCCATCCACACAAACACTCATCGCCCCGACAGTGGATAATGTACCATCCGAAGGCGTATAAAACTTAACCTTATATGTTTCTCCGGATGTATCTATCCGCCATACCCCTTCATTACTAGTCGCTATCCAGATAAAGCCATCTTGATCTTCCGCCATTTTGAAAATAGAAATTTGGGGCAATGCCTGATTTGTCAAAGTCACCAGTTCATTCAAAGAATGAAGTCTTGATTCCGTATCCAAGATAAACACTCCCGAACGTGTCCCCAACCACAGATTCCCTTTCGAATCTTCCAACAAAGAATAAATACAAATATCACTCAGCTCCGGATTGGTAACGGTATTTATCACGTGTGCTTTCCCGGCTTTGACATTATAGAACCACACTCCGTCATCCCAAGTGGCAAAACACAATTCATTTGTCCTTTTACGATAAATAATATCATTGACCGTCGATGTATATCCCATATTCTTCAATACAGGATGAGAGCGGTAAGGAACAATGGTATGCTGTTTCATATCATAAAATACCAGACCGAATCCCATGATTCCCATCCACAGATTCCCATTATCCTCCTGATAGACACTGCGGACAGAGCTGGTAGGGCAATGCTCACGCAAAGCCTCCAAAGAATCATAATTAAACCGGAACTTATTTGTATTTACAGTACAAACACCTCCTCCCAACATACCCAGCCACATCAGCCCGTCTTTACTGCACAACAGAGAGTTCACCTCATTAAAAGGTAAATCTCCTTGAAGGTTGCCCGGAACAATATTGGTAAAATTCCCGTCTCCCGATTCATCTTCCAAAATACTGACCCCACTGCGTGAACCGATCCAGAGCTTCCCGGAATTTTTATCCTGAGCAATGGCGTAGATAATATTATCCAACAGAGAATGAGAATTTCCCTTGATGTTCCGGAATGTTTTAAATGAGAAATGTTCCGAATCATACGGATTAATGAGTTTCACCAGTCCATACCGCCAGGTACCGATCCAAATATTCCCGGCTTCATCCTGAAATATGACATGCGCCGAATTACCAGGGTTAATCCCGTCGTAAGTATAATACAATTCCTCTTGAGGACTATAACGCAGCAGCCCCTGTTCCCAAGTACCAATCCATATTTGACCTTTCCGGTCTTCGACAACAGACTTTATATCCATGTTTTTTTCACAATCGAAAGTACGGCTGCCGGCTTTTCTGCGAAACAATCCCTTGTTGCTTCCCACCCATAAATCTCCGTTACTTGCATAAAGGATACTTTCTACATTGCTTACCTGTAACAAAGGACTGATTATTTTCTCTATCTCATCCGTTTCTTTATGCAACACGTATAATCCATTGTGCGTACCTATCCACAAATTATTCTCCTTGTCTTCGGCCACCATATTCACAAAACTATCAATGGAACGTCCATGATTCACTCCATCGGGTTTATATACAACAATAGAATAACCATCGTAACGCAAGAGACCATTGTAGGTCGAAATCCATATATACCCCTGGCTATCCTGAAATAACTTCCTGACTTCATTGGTAGGGAAGTTCACCGAAGTGGAAATGGATTTAAAATGATAAGTATTCACCTTATTATCAGCCCAAAGCAAAACAGGAAAAACAAAAAGATATATTACTCCAAGAATATATTCGCAGTTACGGTGTGCCAAGTGCATAGATTCAACTTTAAGATTTGATGCAATATTCGCAAAAAAAAGCATTTTAAGCAAATATTCCATAAGATTTGTTCTAAATTTCCCCCATTTGCATACATAAGAAACTAAAATTATACCTCCAGAAACACTTAGAACAAAAAGGTTAGAGGCTGTTAAGATAAAAAATTGTATATTTGCCGATAAGTGTGACCTAATTTTAAAACAGAGAAACATGCATTACAACGACCAAGGCGCTGATTTTAAATACCTAATTGTCAATGAGCGTGACAAGCGTTTCGGCTTGTCGGTGACTACCGTCGGATTCCAGGCCATCAGGGCCGGGAGCGTTTATCCACCACGCAACCACCCGGACGCTTATTATTTCACGGCCCAGAAAGGACGTGTGCTGCATGAATATCAGTTGGTATACATTACTAAAGGACGGGGAACTTTCGCCAGCGATACTACTCCGTCTGTCGACATATCCAAAGGGCAGATACTTTTCCTGTTTCCCGGACAGTGGCATACCTATGCGCCGCTGCAAAAGACAGGATGGAACGAATATTACATCGGTTTTGAAGGCCCGATTATAGACAATCTGGTAAAAAACAGCTTTATCTCAAAAGAAAGCCAGATTCTGGATATCGGTATCAATGAAGAACTGGCCAGTCTTTTTGCCCGTGCACTGGAAGTAGCGGAAGCAGACAAGACCGCAGCGCAACAATATTTGTCCGGCATCGTTTTACACATTATGGGAGCCGTACTTGCTATCTCGCAGAACAAACGCTATGAGGTGGACAATGCGGCACAAAAAATAGAAAGTGCCAAAATCATCATGCACGAAAATGTGTACAAGGATATAGACCCGGAAGAACTGGCCATGAAATTGGGAATCAGTTATTCCTGGTTCCGCAAAGTATTCAAAGAATACACCGGTTATGCGCCCGCCAAGTATTTCCAAGAGCTGAAACTGCGCAAAGCGAAGCAGCTGTTGATTGAAAGTTCCATGTCAGTGAAAGAGATATGTTATGAATTGAATTATACCTCTACCGAACACTTTTTCTCGGTATTTAAAAAGCGTACCAATTTCACCCCTACCGAATATCGTAACTTCGGACGGGGCGGAAAAGAAAAAGAGAATGAAAACGAATAAAGAAAAAATGAGAAAAATAACCATCAATCTGGCTGCTGTGGCAGCCTTTTGCATTGTAGTTGCATCACCGGCCTTAGTAAGCAGCAGTTGCGCTACTCCAAAAACGGAGCAGGAAGATACCACTATCATACGGGAAGATTCAGGTATTACGGCATTGAAATACAGTAGTCCCGAAGTTCCCGCCAGTATTGAGTTCTGTGGCAAAACCATTGATTTGAGCCGCTTTGACCGCCACGAGCGTATGGACCGTGAACTATTGGCATTCACCTATATGCACAGTACTTCCTTGCAAATGCTGAAAAAAGCCAACCGCTATTTCCCCATTGTAGAACCCATACTGAAAGAAAACGGAATACCTGATGATTTTAAGTACCTGATGGTAATAGAAAGTAATATGAATCCCACCGCCCGTTCTTCTGCCGGAGCTGCCGGACTATGGCAATTCATGCAAGGTACGGGACGGGATTACGGATTGGAGGTAAACAACAATGTGGACGAGCGTTACCATATTGAGAAAGCGACCCGTGCCGCCTGCCGCTATCTGAAAGACGCGTATGCAAAATATAAGGACTGGGTGGCTGTCGCCGCCTCTTACAATGCCGGTCAGGCACGCATTGCCAGCCAACTGGCCAAACAGGATGTGGACGACTCGTTGGATTTGCAACTGGTAGAAGAGACTGCCCGGTATGTGTACCGCATTCTTGCCGCCAAACAATTATTCAATGCCCCCACTACTTTCGGTTTCCGCCTGCGTGCATCGGATTTGTATCCGCCTATTCCTTATACGGAAATCACTGTGACGAAAGGAATTGCAGACTTGGCACGTTTCGCACGCAGCAAAGGAATCAATCTGGCCATATTAAAGAATATGAATCCCTGGTTACGGGAAACATCCTTGTCCAACCACAGCGGGCGGACTTACGTGATAAAAATCCCTACCAAAGAAGGAATGACTTATGATCCGAAAAAGACGGTGGCGCATGATAAGC
>OGNU01000262.1_pt1 | contig 24418 bp, 36 predicted proteins | sample 1573581 | NCBI WGS metagenome assembly OGNU01 (sample SAMEA2581992, study PRJEB24529) | metagenome | biome: Human gut stool | place: China | collected 2011 | reverse complement strand
GCTAACGGTATCCATCCGGATCCGTGCCGCGCTCGCACTCAGCCTGCCCACCTCGGCAGGGTCACAGCGGTCCGGAGCCTTTCACTCCTTCGGGCCCACTATCCATTTTCACGGGACCTGCTATCGGCTTTAACGTCGCTTCCGACGATCCTCCTTCAAGGACGGAGAGCCCTTGGTGATGTACCCGCGGATCGACCATCTTTAACTGCGGGGTCGGGGAATGAGCCCTCCCGCAGCCGGGTACATCTTCAAGTGCTCTCGAGCCCTTTTTCCTGCCACCGGCTGCGAGAGATTGCGCATACGATGGGTTGAAGGGAAAAATTTGCCGGTGACAGGAAAAAAGACTCGGTCTTGTGGCTGGCGCCGCTACCGCTCAAAGAGGCCAAAAAAGCGGTGGAAGATCAGCAGCGCCAGCCAGAAGGCGTCTCAGAAGGTTGGCAGTCCACAGATCCACAGGAGGCTTGCAAGGCCTGTCGCCACAGAAGCCGCGAGCCAGATCGGCGAGTCGCCATGCTTGTCTTCAGTCATGAGCCACTGGATCAGTCGTGTCATTTCTTGGCCTCCTTGTTCGACTTTTTGCAGGTGAAGAGTTCTGCCTCGAGCTCGACCAGAGCTGCGCGCTTCTTGCACACAACGAAATAAAGATCATTCAAGAAGACCTTTGCCGACTCTTTGTCGCCTCGAAGAATGTCGCCTCGCAGGTACTGCAGGAGCATCCTTTCGTAAGAAGACCACTCGACTTTGGCCATTTCGGCTGCGGCGATGGCGGTGAGCTGTTCCTGAGTGGTTTGATCAGTGGTCTGGCGGCCCGTCATATCGTCTCCTCACTAGCAAGAGTTGCGACCACGTCGGCTCTCATGGTGTGCCACCAGGAAGCGCCCCAGTCGTAGGGCGTCTCGCCGCGGACTTCGATCTCTTCCTCGTACATCCACGGGCAGCACCAAGGAATCGGAGCTTCGAGGTCGCCTATGTAACCGCCAGCTTCCTTCCAGCCCTTAATAAACTGGCCCTGTTCGGCTTCGGTCAGCGTCGTGGTGTTGATGATGCGAGTTGTCATTTTTGGCCTCTTGTAAGTTGCTTGTTTAACTACAAGCAAAACTTTACAACGACATGAAAGCGCTTGCAAGGGATACTTGTAGGTGATTCGATTGGATATTGATCTATGTCAAGGAAAGCTTTAAACAGGTACAAAAAAACCGCCCCGGTGGGCGGTTGTCGTTTTGGTGAAGTCGAGTGTTATGTGTGCAGGGAAATAGCTCTTTGACTACAGCTCCTCAGCCGAGCAATACAGAACACAACGACCCTCAATGATCACGCTATCCAGTTGATCCTTGGTCACCGTGATCGGTGGATACCTCACATTGTCAGAAATAAGCAAAAGACTGCCATCAACCTGTTTTTGAATGCGCTTGATGTAGGTATCACCGCAGTAAGTGACAGCGTATATGCCTTCACCCCTGACATCCGTGTAGGTCCGGTCGACAAAGACAAAGTCGAGGTTTTTGATCGTCGGAGCCATGGAATCACCATTGGCTGTGATGATCTCCAGATGCCGCAAATTGGCCGAAGGCGCCTTAGCTCTGATCCAAGCTGCGCTCAGTCGAATCATGTCGATGATAGTACGGTCACCAGCATTTCCAATCAGGTTGGTGCCGCAGGAGCCTCGTGCCGTGAACCTCGGGATGGATATAAGCCCGTTGTCCAAATCGACAGTTGAAGCAGTGAGCCTGTCGGCTGCAGGCCCATGCACGATGACAGCCGGAGGCAACTGTAAAAACTCGGCAAGAGCTTCCAAGTTTTTACCTGTCGGCCTTGTTTTCCCTGATACCCACTGCTGGACTGCCTGAGGCCGTACTGACAAAGCGCGAGCAATGTCACTTTGGGTAAGACCGCGCTCGGCCATCAGCTGAACCAGAACATCCTTTGTTTTACTAGCCATGGTGACCTCCTTTGTCTGGATGGTAACAAGTAACGCTTTAAGATGCGAAAACAAGTAAAGCTTGCCTTTTCCCTTGTTGTCATCATAAAATACAAGCATATCTTGTTACGAGGATAACCATGACAAGCATCCAAAAATTGAATGGCGCAGAGAAGGCCTGCGCTGTTGTGGGCGGGCAGACAGAGTTAGCACGACGATTGACGACGAGCGGCAAACGCATTTCCGCTCAAGGCGTTCGTTGGTGGTGTACTGAAATCAAGGCCGTTCCTGCTAGAAATGGATGGGCTATAGCCGTGGCTGAAATCACAGGGCTGAGCCTGCACGAACTGAATCCTGCCGTCTATCCGAAGCAGTAGCGAGGATCACTATGGCAAGGTACAGAACTATAGACATCCGCATCTGGATGGATGCGAAATTTATGAGCCTAGATGAAGGGAGCCAGCTCCTTTTCATCTATCTGCTCACATGCCCGCAGGTCAACCAAATCGGAACCATTCCGATGTCTCCCAGTGTTCTTGCGGCGTATCTCAATAAGCCTGTCGAAACCGTTTCGGAACGGTTAAGGAACCTTTCCGATATGGGTTTGATACGGGTCGATAACGGTAATTTGATCTGGATTTGCAACTTTTTGAAGTACAACGCGCCGATGAATCCCAATTGCGCAAAGGGGGTGGTGGCGTTTTTCGATGAAATTCCTGATTGCCCGCTTGTTGATGAAGTAGCCGAAGCCGTCGTGAAGGCCTGTGAAATCAAGGGTTCCGATTATGTGAAGGCCGTTTTGCCGTCTCTGAAAAAGTACCTTGACCGCAGGAAAAAACGGAACCATTCGGAAACGGTTACGGAACCGTATCGAAATCAGGAACAGGAACAGGAACAGGATATTAAGGATGTATCTGACGATACATCCTCGTCCGCTAACGCGAACGTGAGAGAGTGCGAATCGGCCGAAGATAACCAGACGGACCTTTTCGAAAAGGGTGTAGCCGCGGCAACGGTGGGCCGAACCCCTGCGCCCAAAAATGGTCAAACCGAGTCGAAACCATTGTCCGGCTTGGAACACCACCCTGCGCCCAAGGTGGCCCCGAACCCTGCCGATGCGCACCCTGAAATCGCATCGGAAACACCGCAAATTGGGGAAAGTGACCCTGCCGATGCGCCGGCCCCAAAGTCCGCCAAGCGCAACCCGCCCGTTCCGTACCAGAAGGTTGTGGACCTCTACAACGCCAAGTGCACGCCTGCTCTTGCCGCCGCCAGGCTTACTGACAAGCGCAAGGATGACATCCGCAAGCGCTGGCACGAAATGCAGGAATACACCGGCGCAAAGACGGAGGAAGAAACGCTTGCCGAGTTTGGGAAGTATTTCGACCGCATTTCCCGTAGCGATTTTCTCAAAGGACTGAAGACCGATTTCAAGGCGGATTTTCCGTGGCTGATGCAACGCGGGAAGATCGAGCTGGTCTTCGAAGGCCGCTACGACAGCCGAGAACATGCCGCCATTGAGCGCAACGGGCACAAGGGTGCCTACCCCTTACCCGACCATCTAAACCCGCACCTGCGCTTCGATGAGGCGTACTACACCAAAGAAAACCCCTTCAAACCTGATGGATCTTTGAACTGGAAGGACTGACATGCAAGTACCTCAAAAAATCGGCACGGTTCTCAACTCTCGGGTTGTCAGCGGTATGCGCTGGCATGACGAGGTGCGCGATTGCCCGCTGCACGGTCAGTATCTTGGCCGTGTGATTCTCGTCGGTGAAGAAAAAGTCTGCGATGGACCTTGCCCGGAGTGCCTGAAAATTCGTCAGATCCAAGACGCCCAAAAACGCGAGGAAGAACTTCGTCGCGCGAAGGCTGAGGCTGAAACCCGTCGCTTGCAGGACGCCATTGGTAGAGCCTGCATTCCTGACGATTTCAAAGACAAGACCTTTGACTCCTTCATCGCTTCGTCGGAGAACCAGCAGCGCAACCTCAGTCTGTGCCGCCGTTACTCCAACAACTGGAAGAAGGTTCGAGAGAACGGCTACAGTCTGCTGATGTTCGGAAACCCCGGCACCGGAAAGAGCCACCTCGCGTGCTCCATCATCCGCAGTCTGCTGCCGGGAATCACTGCGCTATACGTCCGCGTGCCTGACGTGATCTCGTTCGTTCGCTCCCAGTGGAGAGCTGACGCCGAGGAGAGCGAACACGCGGCAAAGCGCCGTTTTATCGACCTCGACCTTTTGGTTCTCGATGAGATCGGCATCCAATCTGGAACCTCAAATGAGCAGTCGATCCTCTTCCAGATCATCGATGGCCGGCTCTCCGAAAATCGTCCGACCATTTTCCTCACCAACCTGATGCCGAAGGCACTCGCTGAAGTGCTTGGCGACCGAATCATGGACCGCATCAATGGCAAGAGCTACGCCATGCAATTTCTGGGTGAATCGCACCGTAAGGCGCCTTTGATGAGCGACGTGTTTGGAGAAGCGGCATGAACCGTCAGCGACCGGAGTCTAGCCCTCCCAAGAAGACAGGACCAAAAGGCATCACGATCGAGATCGAAAAGGCCATGGCGCTGCTTCGTCGCATCGACGGATTCGACCTTTCGGAAGAAGATCGCCAGCAGCAGGCAGAGGCTGTCAGTTTCTTGCGCGAGGCAGTGGTCCGGCACTTGAAAAGGAATCGGGTGAAGGAGAAGAAATGAACGATTGGGTAAGTTGCTTGTCGTTCCTTGGGCTTTGCGGAGTCAGCATGGCTCACTCCGCTTGGCTGGGACGCTTAAGCAGACGCTTTCGCGACCATGAGATACGGTGCCATCGCATCCGGAAAGAAACCTGCGGGTTTTGTGGAGGCAATGGCTGCCCCTTTAACGGGAAACAGTCGAGCATGAACGATGCAGAGTACCCGCTCAATCCTGCTGGGAGCCGGATGGCGACGACTGAAGGATCAGAAGTGCGGAAGGCCAATGAGCTCTCCCTCGGTCGGAGCTCGTATCCGGGCAACGAGACCGATACCAGTCTGACGCGCGGAAACGATGACACGTAAGTGAAGCTCAGGATGGTGCACGGGTGGCGATAAAGGTCTTCACCCGTTCGCCATACCAAGTCAATGATGGAAGGCATTGTGGTCGTAGCCAGATAAAGGATCAGCATGGCAATGGCCGAAATAGAGCCAAGAGCCGTGATTAAAAGCATGAAGTCCACTTTTACCTCCGTGGGTTGGTTGAGTTGATGCTGGGGAGCACAACGCAATCATCTCACGGAGGCCACAGAAAGGGTTGATATGGAAGACAAGCTAATCGAAGCGTGCAGACTCGCCCTCGAAGTAGGCATTTTGATCTTAGGGGGTGTCGTGACTGGGGTTTTGACCATCATGATTATGAGCCACGTGATTGATATGCCTATGCCCGGGAAGGTTATGACTTTTGTCTGTGCAGTGGGGACATACGGCCTCATCTGATCGGTGCGAAGGGTTTTAGGCGAATGAGACCGAAAGGAAAGAGATGAAGGAAAAGAAGCGAAAGGTTTACGTCCGGGTGCCGATTGAGGACGCGAGACGTATCGAGCAGATGCTGTGGCGAGTGGGTCAGAGGTCTTTCTACGAGGAAATTTCCTACAACCGTTTCACCCGCTCGCTTGGCAATGCTGAGAGGCGCGAAGCTCGCCAGTACGACATGAAGGTGGTGCGATGAAGACTCTGTTATGGGTGCTCCAGGCGCCGATCATGCAGCTCTTGCGCGTGATCTTTGAAGAGCAAGGCCTTCCAACGCGCCGCATGGTTCTCTGGGCGTCGTTCTATGGCTTTGTCGGGTGGCTTGCGTTTGGCGTCATTTCTTACGCCGTGTTCCGGATTCTCTATTACGTCTTGGGAGTGATCGGATGAGATACAAGATCGAGATCGATGGTGATGTGCTGCTGGACGTCTTGCACTGGCTCGAGAACTGCGGGCGGTACAAGGACGCGGTGGCAATTCGGGATCAGTACGTGGCGCAGCACAATCAGGCGCTGAAGCGGTTTGATGATCTCGGTAAGGGGGTCGCATCACAGAAGAGCGCCTCCGCTGAAGAGGCCTTGAAGATCTTCGGAGACTTCTTTGGGGGCAAGTGATGTCCATCAGGCAGATCAAGCTTGACTTTGAGACCGTCCTGAATCTGCTCTCCCTTGCACGGAGGTCAGATCTGGACAAGGCAGAAACGGGTGAACTGGCCGCGCTGGCGATTGCTGAAGCGAAGGTGGTGGATGTGATTAGCCGGCAAGAGGAGAAGAGACTACATGAAGAAGAGCGAAAGGATCGAGTCGGCCTATAGAGCCGGGTGGCAAGCCGCACAGCGCGGCGAAAATCTTTCACGCCAAGCCAACTTAATCCACGACCATGAAGAGCGTGCCGCTTTCATCAAGGGCTACTACTACGGTGGTCAGGCTAAGACCAAGGAGAAAGACTCCCATGCAGTTAACGCAAAGCGATCTTGAGGCGCTCGATGATCGCCTTCGCAACTGGGGACGATGGGCGGCAGATCGCCCGCCGATCGGATCCAGTTACCTCTGGCGTGCCATGAAGAAGTACGGCAAGGAGGAAAAAACCGAAGGAGATGATGAGCAGGATGCCAAGCCGCCGAAGGTCGATGTCCTTGATGCTCTTTTGGTCGAGCGCGCGTGGGTGTCTTTGGCCGAGAGCCCGTTCATGTACCACCAAGCGAAGTGGACCCTAAGGGCTCACTACTGCCTTCCAAGGCAATCGCCCGAGAAGACGGCCAAGAAGCTCAAGTACCGGCATCGTAACTACGATCAAATCCTTCTCTTGGGAAAGAAACAGATCGAAAATGTGTTAATTCGGTTTGAAAAAATTTTGGAAGCACAGCACAATGTATCCCAAATTTGAAAGCCAGTGTTTCTGTGAGTTTTGAGGGCAGCCGGATGGCTGCTTTGTCGTACCCGCAAGAAACAGAGGAAGGTAAGGAAAGGTCGGGCCTCGCTGCGTAAGCGAGGCTTTTTTTTGAGGTTCGTCGTGCCATTGTTCACACTTTGTGCCTACCCCGGCTGTCACAGTCCTGTGCCTCGAGGCGACCGCTACTGTGAACGCCACAAGGAAGCAGGCGCCAGGCGTGACGCCGAGGCAAAGGCCAAGGCAGCCAAGTACCGAGAGCAAAGGCGAGTGAAGCAGGCTGGTAACTCAAATGCCCGCGGCTACACGTATCGGTGGAAGAAATTGCGAGATCGATTCATCGCCCAGCACCCTTACTGTGAAGAGTGCTTCAAGCAGGGGAAGATCGTGATGGCGACAGACGTCGACCACATCATCCCGCACAAAGGCGATCGGTCTCTTCTATACGACGAGCGGAACCTTCAGGCCTTGTGCCACGAATGCCACTCGCGTAAGACAGCGACTGAGGACGGCGGCTTCGGCAGAAAGGTAGCCGGGATGGGGGCGGAGAAAAAGTAAAGCCGTCTTCCCTTCCAAACCGCACCGTCCACCTCGATTTTTATGCGTGCAAAACTGGGAGTTTTGAACTTTGGCAAGACCACGAAAGGATGAGTCCGTGAAGGCGGCGCAGGGAACTCTGCAGCCATGCCGGCGACACCGCCAGATCGACATGACGGCGGCCACGCTCACGACCGAACCTCCTGTGGGTCTGACCAAAGACGCCCGGGCGGCGTGGCAACTGGCTGTGGAGTGCGCACCGGAAGGAGTCCTGACAGCGCTCGATGCTGGTGTGCTCGAGCGGTGGGCGCGCAACTACGCGCTCTATCGAAAGTTGGCGAAGCTTGTTGAGAAAGGCGACATCGTCTTCATGAAGGATGGCGAGCCGACGCCAAATCTAAGTCCTGCTTTTAACGCGCTTGTGAAAGTGCAGCAGATCTTGGCCAAGTGCGAAACGGAGCTCGGTTTTACGCCAGGCTCGCGCGCGCGTGTGAGTGTCCGGAAGAAAGACGATGATCAAGGAAACGAGTTTGGTGACTTCTAAAGACTTTTGCAAAGTGGCGGCAAAGTACGAGGCCGATGTCCTGAGTGGCAAGGTTCTTGCCTGCGAGTTCGTCAAGAAGGCGGTCCGCCGTAATGAGGCAGACCGCAGACGATACAAGGATCATGGTTTGTACGCTTTTTCGGAAAGCGAAGGGAACCGCGTCTGCAAGTTCATCGAGCTCTTGACACACACCAAGGGTGCTTTGGCCGGACAGAAGATCAAACTCGAGCCGTGGCAGATCTGGATCCTGACGACCATCTTCGGCTGGCGACGTCGATCTGACGGCGGCCGTCGATTCCGTCGCGTCTACATCGAAGTGCCAAGAGGTAACGGTAAGAGCTGTCTTAGTTCCGGTGTGGCCCTCTACTGCCTTCTGGCGGATCGAGAGCCGGGCGCTGAGGTCTACTCTTTTGCGACGACTCGAGATCAGGCCAAGATCGTCTTTGGTGATGCCAAGCAGATGTGTGTGGCCAATCAGGCGCTCCGCGAGAACTTCGGTCTCGAAGTCTTGGCCAATGCCCTGTATGTGCCGCGGACGAACTCGACTTTCCAAGCAAAGTCGGCCGAAGGATCAACCCTTGACGGCTTGAACACGCACTTTGCCTGCGTCGACGAACTCCATGCTCACAAGACCCGAGCGGTCTACGACGTGGTCGAAACGTCCATGGGCAAGCGCTTGAACTCCCTTTTGTGGGTGATCACGACTGCTGGCTTTGATACGTCTGGAATTTGCTACGAAGTGCGGACGATGGTCCGCGGTGTGCTCGATGGAACGATCGAAGACGAGACGCAGTTTGGCGTTATCTATACGATCGACGAGGACGACGACTGGACTACCGAGGAAGCGCTCATCAAGGCGAACCCAAACTGGGACGTGAGCGTGATGCCAGAAGTCATCATTCCGCTCCAAAAGAAAGCGATGGCCATCGCCAGTGCGACCAACAATTTCAAGACAAAACACTTGGATGTGTGGTGTTCCGCCGGCACAGCCTGGATGGATCTGGTCGCTTGGAAGCGATGCGGGCACGTGCGAGATCTCGATGACATGCTCGGGAAGCCTTGCGTGATCGGGCTTGACCTTGGTGCGAAGAACGACGTGACGGCCAAGGTGATTGTCTTCAAGGAGCAGGACGAGAACGGAAAGCCTCGCTTCTACGTTTCCACGAAGCTTTACCTTCCGGAAGCGGCTGTCGAAAAAAGTACGAATTCGCAGTACCAGGGATGGGCAGACACCGGCGCGATCACGGTGACCGGAGGTGCGATGACAGACCTCTCACGAATCGAAGAAGAGATCCGTGAAGATTTGTCACGCTTTGACGTCCAGGCGATCGCCTACGACCCTTGGCAGGCTACTCAGCTTGCTGTGAACCTTTCAGAGGACGGTGCTCCGATGGTTGAGTATCGGAACACGGTCCAAAACATATCTGAGCCGATGAAGTGGCTCGAAGCTCTTGTTCAGGACGGCAAGCTTACGCACGACGAGAACCCTGCCATGGATTGGATGATGGGAAATGTCGTGGCAAAGCTCGACGCAAAGGACAATATCTATCCGCGTAAGGAGCGCTACGAGCAGAAGATCGACGGTCCCGTGGCCCTCATCTACGGACTGGCCATGTGCCTGTCCGAGCGAGACGAAGGCGGGATCTTCGAAGACTTCATCAACGACATAATCGTGGTGTAAAAAATGCCTTTCATTCGACGCTTCTTCAGTCGCTTCGGGTGGGGTGGCGTCATGTCCGACCAGTCTGGGCAGCAGCTCGAGACGCCCTCCAGTCTGGTCGCGGCACCGATGTCCCCTGACATCGCGCTTCAGATCTCTACGGTCTATGCGTGTGCCCGCTTGCTCGCAGGGACTGTGAGCTCTTTGCCACTAATGGTCTTCAAAGAGGACTCGCGCGGCAATCGCAAGGTCGATCGCGGATCACGCCTCTGGACGATCCTGCACGACCAACCGAATTCCGTGATGACAGCCAGCGACTTCTGGCAGGCCATGATCCTGCAGTGGGCTTTGCGAGGCAATGCTTATGCGCAGATCATGCGTGATTCGGTCGGTGATGTCATCAGTCTGTGGCCTTTGTCGTCCGATCAGATGACTGTTTTCTCGGACAAAGAAACGGGTCGATTGGTCTATCAGTACGTGCGCGACAGTCAGACCTACAACCTCACTCCGGATCAGATCCTGCACATCAAAGACATCGGGACCGGGATCCTTGGCTTCAGCAAGTTGGAGTTCATGGGGTCAAGCGTCCAGGAAGCGATGGCTACGCAAAAGTATACGATGCAAAACGCCCAGAACTTCGGGCGACCGAGCGGCATCCTGACAGTCGACCATGTCCTGGATCGAAAGAAGGGGCAGCATGATTTGATTGGTCAGGCGCTCGGCAATTTCAAGTCCGAGTCCGGGAAGATGATCGTGCTCGAGGCCGACATGAAGTTCCAGCAGGTTGCTTTGACGCCTGAGCAGTCGCAGCTTCTTGAGAGCCGCAAGTACGGGGTCGAAGAGATCTGCCGATGGTTTGGTGTGCCGCCGGTTCTGATTGGCGCATCCGGGGCCACGACTTGGGGAAGCGGCATCGCAGAGATCGTGAGCGGGTTCCATAAGTTCACGTTGAACCCCCTGCTCAAGAGCATCGAGCAGGCTCTAGAAAGCCGCATCTTGCGATCCGAAGAGCGCGACTCTGTGGTGATCGAGTTCAACCTCGACGCCTTTTTCCGCGGCGACCTGCAAAGCCGCTACGCCGCTTATGCAACAGCCGTACAAAACGGCTTCAAGACACGAAACGAAGTCCGAGCATTGGAAAACGATCCGCCGATTGAGGGCGGCGATACACCGACGGCACAGACGAATCTGGCGCCGCTCGACAAGCTCGGAGAGGTGGCATCGAGCAATGCGCCTCAAACTCCAGTCGGAGACGTAAAGCAATGAAAAAGCAACTGATTGATCTTTCGCTGAAGGACGTCGAGCTGAGTCTGGATGACACTCACGAATGGCGAGTGAAAGGCTATGCGACGCGCTTCAACAACGTCAATAGCTATGGCTTCAAGATTTTGGCCGGAGCATACGCGGATGTGATCACATCCGGTTCCAAGCCCAAGATGTTCTTCAACCATGCTTCGTACTCTGTGCCTATCGGGTACTGGGACAAGCTTGAAGAGAACGCGCTTGGTCTTAAGGTCGAAGGCGTACTCACGCAAGGCGTGGCACAGGCCAAGGACGTCTATGCCGCTCTGAAAGCCGGTACGGTCGATGGCCTATCGGTGTCGATCTACTTTGATGCCGCTGATACGGAGACCGACGACAAGGGAATCGTGTCGTTATCGAAGATCCGAAAGCTTGACGAGATCTCCATCGTCACAGCGCCGGCAGACTCCAAAGCTCGGATCACACAAACCCTATCGGCAGACGAAATTGACAGCCGCATCGAAAGCCTCGAAACCGTTCGCGATTTCGAGGCTTTTTTGAAGGATGTGGCGAACCTTTCACATCGGCAGTCGGGATGGCTGCTCTCCAAGGCAAAGGCCTGCTTTGCCGCAGATACGCGACGGGATGTCGCGCTGAAAGCTCAGAACGAGCTGCAGGCGATCTTTGACCGTATCCAAAAAATTTGAGGTGACTTATGGATCCCATGGAAAAATTGATTGAGCAGGCCGAGAACATTGAGAAGAAGCTTGGTGAGCTGGCCGATCAGCGCGCCGAAGACGAAAAGCAGACGGCTGATCTTGCAGACCAGATCAAGGAACTCGCCGCAGAACAGCTTAAGCTCGGCAAAAAGATGCTGGAACTCCAGCAGAATTCCCAGACCGTCGTCGCAGGCAAGGAAGTCCCCTTGACCCTTGGCGCGCAGTTTGTGCAGAGCTCCGGCTATGCCGACCTGATTGCAGGCAAGGTGACGAAGGCGACTCTCGCTGCTGCCTCCCCGGTGGTGACACCTGCAGGTTCTGTGCCGGCTGACTACCGCGGCATCAAGGCTGAGCCCGAACTGCCGAACGCCGTGAAGGACGCCTTCCCTGGTGTTCCGACCTCTTCGAACTCGATCTCCTATCTCAAGGAATCGGCGTTCACCAATTCCGCAGCAGAGACTGCTGAAGGCGGTGACAAGCCCGAATCCAAGATGGATTTCACGGAAGCCGATGCGCCGGTTCGCACCATCGCACACTTCATCCGAGTCACGAAGCAGCTCGCGGAAGACGCTCCGGCTCTGGCTGCCTACATCAACCATCGCATGATGTACGGTCTCAACCGCCGTATTGAAAAGCAGTTGATTGTCGGTGACGGAACCGGCCAGAACTTGTCGGGCATCTTCACGACCGGTAACTACACGGTCCACGGGTTCACCGAAGACAACATGCCGGCAGACTCCAACGTCCTCGACCTGATTCGTCGATGCGGCGCCACCATGCGCAAGGTCGGCTACACGCCGTCCGTCGTCTTCCTCAACCCTATGGACTTTGACACCATCCGAGGCATGAAGGACAAGAACGGCAACTACCTGATGGGCAGCCCGCTGCAGGCAGGTACCGACATCCGTCCTTGGGGGCTGCGAGTGGTCGAATCTCCGGAAGTGACCGAAGGAAAGTTCATGGTCGCGGATCCCATCATGGGCGCCACGATCTACGAACGTTCCGCACCTGTCATCGAAATGTTCGAGCAGGACGCCAACAACGTCACGAAAAACTTATACACGATCCGCTGCGAATGCCGCATGGCCTTTGCAGTCGAAAGTGCGAACTGCTTTGTGGGTGGCGATTTGGCGATCGGTGCCGGTTCCGCTGGGTAGGAAAGCGGTTCCTAACTTTTGACGGAAGTCCCCGGGTAACCGGGGACTGACACTCATGACGACACCTTGCGTAAAACTCGATGAGGCCAAGCTCTATCTTCGAGTCGACGGATCCGATGACGACAGCGTGATCTCGGCTCTGATCGAAGCCGCGACAGGCTTGGCGGAGACTCGTCTTCGCCGCCCCATCGTCGGTGATGTTGAGAAAGAGAATGCGATCGCGGCCACCGTCGATGAGGTGCCGGCAGACCTTCGCATGGCCGTCTGCGTGATCATCGCCTATTGGTATGAGAACCGAACGGCCACGGATGTCGAGCTGCGCGATCGCGTGATGCGACAGATGGCTTTTGACCGGTACATCGATTGGAGTACGGAAGATGCTGACTGATCCGGGAGTTCTGAACCGCAGAGCTACCATCCTGTCTTGGACCTCCGTCCAGGACGGGGTCACGCTCAAGGAGGTCTACGAGCCGATCGCAACGGTTTGGGCGAAACTCGAACCGGTTGGCGCGCTGACCTACTGGTTCGGACAGCAACAGCTTGAGACCGGCGTGACGCATCGGATCACGATTCGTCGCACCAGCGCGATCAGGCCTGAGACGCTAACCGGTCGAGTGTGCATCGAGATCGAAGGCGTTCGCTATCAGATCCTGAGAACTTCGGATCTGGAAGGCGCAAAACGCTTTACGGTCATAGACGTTTGTCGCATCGAGGAGGACACATGACGATCGGATCACAGGTTGCGAAGTTCTCTCTTGAAGATCTTGAGATCAAGCGCGTCGACATCGACAAGAAGGCTTTTCGGCCGTACCTGTCTCGCATCGCTAGAGCGATCCGAAAGAGCGCACGCAAGAAGGCGAGCGAAGAACGCGTTTCGAGTCGAGGTGAATATCCAGGAAAGCAGACCGGCGCGACGGTAAAGGCCATAAAAGTACGGTACTTCAAATCGGGATATGGCTTTAAGGTTTTTCAGGACGTTCCGGAAAGCGGAGATCGGATTGAGAATGATCGTTGGAAGTTCTATCCGGCGTTCCTCCGATTTGGTGTCAAGCGCAGAAGAAAAGGTCAGAAATTGAGCGCCTGGCGCATAGAACCTCGCCGCGACTACATCGCGGACGCCGCCATCGAGCACGAGAGCGGTGCGATGGATGTGGTGATGGAGGGTCTTAACGCGGCACTCAAAGGGATGTTTGCAAGATGAAACTCGCTCCGATCATTGCTCAGATTCAGGCTGAGTGTACGAGCTTCACGCAAGTGGCAGGCGCGCTGACCGATGATCTTGAGAAGGTGATCGCTCAGGCCAAACTGCCTGCGGCATACGTGGTCCGTCTGGATGAGGATGGAGAAATCCTCGAGGACATGGGCAATGAGTGCTACCAGGAGATCACGGAGTACTTCGCGGTTCTGGTGATCCTCAACAACAACGACTCCAGAGCTCAGATGGCGGCCGATCAGCTTGACGATCTCAGAGCAGAGCTTTTCAAGGCTTTGCTCCGGTGGTGTCCGGATGCGGCTCACGACAAGATCGAGTACACAGGTGGATCATTGGTGACGCTGACACGCGACCGTTTGATCTACAGCTTTCAGTTCAAGACCTTCACGACTGTCCAAAAAGAGGACACCTGGCAGCAGGTGGCCTATGAGCGGATGGGGCCGTTCAAAGGTGTCGACATCGACGTCGACGAGATCGGGCCTCGCGAGCACAAGCCGGACGGCACACCGGAGGCAAAGATCAAAATCGAAACCCAAGGCGCTTGAGAGCGCCTTTTTTTATAGCCGGAGATACTCATGGCGATTTCTTTCAACACGATCCCGCAGAAGATCTACACGCCTCTCTTCTATGCGGAAGTGGACAACTCGGCCGCGAACACGACGACCGATGGCATGCAGGCGCTGATCATGGGGCCGATGCTGACGACTGGCAAGGCTACCGCAGGCGAGCTGACTTACGTCTCGTCTGCAGAACAGGCCGCCGAACTTTTCGGCCGCGGCTCGATCCTGCATCGAATGGTGACGGCTTACCGCGATCAGGATTCGACCGGCATGCTGTACGTGATGCCGCTAGCGGATCCGGCAAGCGGTGTTGCTGCGACCAAGACCGTGACGGTTACCGGCACGGCTACTGCCGCCGGCACAATTAGCCTTTATGTAGGCTATGAGATCGTTCAGGTCGGCGTCGAGGCAAGCGAAGCCGAGTCTGACATCGCTGGTCACATCGCGGCCGCGATCAATGCGGACGTCGATTTGCCCGTGACTGCTCAAGCTGCGCTTGGTGTGGTGACGGTTACGTCCAAGCACAAGGGTGTGATCGGTAACGACCTGACGATCAATGTCAATCTTCTGGGCGCAGCCAATGGGCAGGAATTGCCGGCAGGCGTGAGCGTGGCAGTTGCAGACGGTACTGCCGGAACCGGTGTTCCGGACATCGAAGAAGCTTTTGCGGCGCTCAAGGAAGAACCCTTCGAGTTCATCGCGCTTCCCTACTCCGATAAGACCAGTCTGGATGCCGCCAAGGCCGCCATGACTGAGCGCTGGGCGTACAACGTGCAGCTCTACGGCCATGTCTACAGCGCATCGCGTGGCGCGGTCGAAGATCTGCTCGAAATCGGCGAAGCCCAGAACGACCCGCACTTGACGGTGTTCGCAGTCTCTGAGACGGATCCGAATTTCGGATTTGATCGCTTGGGTGCTGCAGTTGGCCAAATCGCAGTTTCGGTGAAGGCCGATCCTGCTCGTCCCTTCCAGACGCTTGTGCTGACGGGCATCTCTGCGCCTCGAGTCGGTGATCGCTTCTCGCGCACGGAACGCGAAAACCTTTTGGCATCGGGCGTGGCCACTTTCTGCGATACCACAAGCAACACGCAGATCGAGCGCGCAGTGACGACCTACATCCAGAACGCTTACGGTGCGACGGACAACTCGTACCAGGATGCAGAAACACTGCACACACTGGGCTACATCATCCGCTTTTTGCGCACGCGCATCACGTCCAAGTATGGCCGCCACAAGCTCGCAGACGATGGCACGACGTTCGGCGAAGGCCAGGCGATCGTGACGCCGTCGATCATCAAGTCCGAGCTCATCGCGGCTTACTCCGATCTGATGGAAGCGGGTTTGGTCGAGAACATGGATGCGTTCAAGCAGTACATCGTCGTGGAGCGCAACGCCACGGATCCGAACCGCTTGGATGTGCTTTTCCCGCCCGATCTTGTGAACCAGTTGCGCATCTTTGCGATGCTGGTCCAGTTCCGTCTTCAGTACTAAGGAGATACAAACATGACTTTTCGACGTCAGTCTGGCACCGCCTATGTGACGGTCGACGGGACGACGATCCCTGCAAAGGGATCCTTCACGATCCCGCTTTCCACCAAGAACCGCACCGACATCGTGGTCGGCGACGAAGTCGTCGGCTACGACGAGCAGACAATTGCGCCGTACATGCAATGCACAGTGCAGATCACCGACGAAACGGACTTCGAGAAGATCTGCAACTCCACGGCAATGACTATCCGCGTCGAGCTGGCAAACGGCAGAGTCTTCACGCTTTCCAACGCCTTTGTCCGCGGCACACCTACGGTGTCTGAGGCGGGCGAAGCATCCTTTGACTTTGCCGGCAAGTCCGGTCAGTGGAGCTAAGACATGGCTTTGACGATCAAACTGGCAAAGGAAGTCGACGGCACTTCGGAAGTGACTCTTCGCGACATCGAGACGGGTGACTACATCCGTCTGGGGCCTGTGATGGCTCCGATGATCGATGCGGAAGGTCGCCGTCGAATGCTTGAAGAAACCAAAGTTCTGAGCGCTTACATCACGCGCGTGAGCGGCCTGACCGACTCTCAGATCGGCAAGCTGTCTTTGCAGGACTTCATGCAGATGCGCGACTTCGTGATCACTCAGCTTGCTTTTGGAGCGGGCTCGGAAGAGTCGACGGCGAATCCGAGCTCCTAACTTTCCGTCACGTTGCTCTGAGGACGGCCCACTTCTGGAGGATGTCGCCCGCGGAGCTGATGAAAACGTCCCTGCCGCTTCTGGCCGTTTTGGTCGAAGAGATGGCGGAGATGAAAGAAGAGATACGGGAAAGCTATGGCAACCCATGAAACCAACTTAAAAGCGGTCTTCACGCTTGTCGACCGGATGAGCCCCGCACTCAAGCAGATGCAGCGCGAGATGCGAGTGGCCGGTCGCGAGATGCGAAGCGGCTTCGAGACTTTGGCGAAAGGTGCAGGCATTGCGATGACCGGTCTCACCGCTCTCGCCGGTGCAGGTGCCGGCGTGTGGGCGGCCACTTTGTCGGCATCCGAGACGGCTGTCGAGCTCAAGAAGATGAGCGATCAGACGGGTGTCGCTGTCGAGCAATTGCAGGCTTGGCAGACTGTCGCCGAGTCCGCAGGCATGGACTCCCAGGAGTTCGCAGAAAGCCTGCGCGACATGAACATCGAGTTGTCTGACGCCGCCACCGGCGGCAAGGACGAGCTTGCTCAACTTCTGAAGCGCGTCGGCATCGAGGCGCGAGATGCGTCCGGACACATCAAGACGGCCGATCAGGTCTTCTTGGACTTTGCCGACGCTGTGGCCCGGCAAAAGGATGAAGCCATCCAGCTGCGAATGGCCATTTCAGCCTTTGGTGAAGATACCGGCGCCAAGCTTCTGCCGATCCTGCGTCAGGGATCCGACGCTTTCAGGGATGCCGAAGCGGCCATGAAGGCCGCAGGGAATGCCTTGTCGGACTCCGACATCGCACGTATGCAGGCCTTCCGAGCGCAGTGGTCGAGCCTGACGAAGGCTTTCGACCGAGTCCGGATCTCTGCGATGGGAGAGCTTGCTCCGGCTTTCGGTCTTTTGACCGAAAAGCTTCAGACGGTCTTTGAGAAGCTTCAGCCGATCATCTCGGCGAAGATGGACGAGTGGGCAAAGCGTCTGACCGCATGGCTCGAAAGCGTCGATTGGGACGCTTTTGTGAGCGGCATCGATGCGCTTTTGGCCGGTGGAGAACGTCTTGAGAAAGAGTTCGGGATGGTCGGAACAGCCATCAACTTCGTGACCGACAACTTGGGGACGATGTTCAAGGTTGTTGTGGGGCTTCATGCCGCTTTCGGTGCATGGAAGCTCGGCTCCGCTTTCTGGAGCATTACGAAGGGTGTGGCCGGTGTGATCAAGGCCTTGGATCCGAAACTCGTTTTGTCGCAATTGGCCAAGTGGGGCACAGGGTTTATGAAGTTCGCTCAGGTCGCCTGGGGAGCTCTGACGTTCCTCGGCAAAGCTTTCTTGAAGACAGGTCCGATCGGATGGATCCTGACTGCCATCAGCGTAGCCAGCATGGTCTGGCAGAAGTGGGGCGACGATATCATGGCCGTGCTCAACTCGGTCACGGACGCAATCATGGGATTCTTCGACTCGATCGGCGACTGGATCACTGAGAAAGTCGACGGGTTGGTGTCGACTTTTTCGAGCCTCACCGACTCCCTTGCCGGCGTTGTGCCGAAGTGGCTGATGAATCTTTTCACGGACGACTCGACGCAAAAGACCATCACGCTTGATGTCAAAGAAGACGTAAAGCGAGCAATGGGGTCGACAGACTTCTACCGCACGTCGGGGAACTTCAGCGACCCGCGTGTGGTGCAGGTCGTGACACAGCCGCAGTTCGGAGAGATGCGAGGGCGACTGGACGTGAACTTCGCAAACGCCCAGCCCGGCACTCGGATCTCCCGCGCATCGTCCGAAGGCATGGCCTTGAACACCTCGATTCGATATGCAGAAGGAAGCGGGCGCGGAGTGAACGCGCCGCGCTGGTAAGACATGGCTCAGAGACTTACTGCCTCTTTTCGAGGCGTGCCATTTTTCATAGAGTCGAGCGACATCAGCGCCGGGCGTCGTACTGTGACGCATCAGTATCCGAAGCGCGACGAGCCTTTCACGGAAGACCTCGGCCGCGCCGCGCGTGAGTACGAGATCTCCGCTTTTGTCCTTGGGGAAGACTGCGTCGATCAGGCCTACGCTGTGCGAGACGCGATCGAACAGCCTGGCCCCGGCACTCTGGTCCATCCGGAGTTCGGCGAGGTGCAGGTGATCGCGCGCCCGGGCGGATCGATGTCTTTCAGCCAGACGCGCCGCATCGTGCGATTCACGCTGACCTTTGTCGAGGCAGGGCTCAACGCCTTCCCAGAAATGGGGCAGGCGACGCAGTCGCAGTCCAGAGCGGCCGCCGACGGCTTGATGAGTTCGGCCTGTGATGCCTTTGCAGAGGCGATCGACCTCGAGGCGGTGGAAGACTTTGTCAAGGATGCGCTCAATGGAGACCTTCTCGACAGTCTGGGGATCATCTCAAACTCGGAGATCGCTGAGGTGCTCGGATTTGCTGACCGCGTCAGCGATTTGGCCAATTCCGCCATTGATCTTGTGTCGACGGATCCGAGAGCTTTTGCGACTCAGCTCATGGGGGCCTGCGGTCTTTCAGGGCTGGCGACCACGGTCGCAGGATGGCAGCGAGTCGGAACGTCTTTGTGCTCGCTTGTCGATGACCTCCATGGTGCGGATGACGAGCCGATCTACAGCCAAGTGAAGCCGCACTCGGCCGAGGTGATCGAGACAAACCGTGAGGCGGTCTACGCCTTGGCGCGTAGCGCGATCTTGGTGCAGGCTGTCGGCGTCTCGACTCTGATCGGGACAGACATTGACAGTACGGTATCGACGTCGTCGATCCTTCCGGACGATGATGAGGCGGCAATTGCTGAGATCGATTACGAAGACGACAGCTCCAGCTCTGAGCCGACAGTCTCTTACGACGAGATGCAAGCCTCTCAGACTCGAATCGTCGGCACGCTCGATGATGAGATGCTGGACACTACAAGCGACAGCGTCTTCACGGCGCTTCGCAATGCAGCGACTGCAGTGTCGCGAGATCTGTCAGATCGATCTCGCACGGCGGCGCGCCTTTCTGAGTACGACGCGGGAGCGGTTCTGCCGGCATGTGTGACGGCGATGGAGCTTTATGGCGATGCCGCGCGCGCGAAGGAGATCGTGGTCAGAAACGCGGTCAAGCATCCGCTCTTTTGTCCAAACGTTTTGAAGGTCTTAAATGAGTAACGATCGAGTCATTCTTCGGACTGCCGGCAAGGAGCTGACCGGATGGACGGACGTGTCGATCACGGCCGGCATCACGATGGCGGCTCGATCCTTTACGGTCGGCATCACCTATCAGTGGCCGCAGTCCAAGGATGTCATCTCGGCCGTCAAACTCGGAGATCCGGTGGAGGTCTGGATCGGTGACGACCCGGTTGTGTCCGGATACATCTTCGCGACTCCGATGTCCTACTCAGCGGATAGCCTTCAGGTCTCGGTGTCTGGTCGCAGCCGAACGGCCGACATCGTCGACTGCTCGCCTGCGGCGTGGCTTGGACGTAGCGTGACATCGACGCAGTCTGATCAGTGGTCGACTGCGCGATTGGTGCCTGCTTCTGGAACCATCATCGAGCCGGCAAACCCACAGGCCTCTCAGTGGAAGGGGCAGACGATCGAGCAGATCGCAGCGAACTTGTGCGGCCCATACGGCATCGATGTCGTGCGACAGGTGTCGACTGGGGCCCCGATCCCGCAACACGCAATCGATCCGGGCGAGACCGTCTTCGATTCGATCAATCGGCTGTTGGCAAATGGCCAACTTTTTGCCACGGACGATGCGGCAGGACGTCTGGTCCTGACTTCTCCAGGTGCAGGCGGCAGTGCTGCCGGCGGCTTGGAGATGGGCGTCAACATCCTGCAAGGCGCGATCCAGCGCGACGCGACGGAAGTCTTTTCGGATTATGTCGTGATCGGACAGAGATCCGGAAGCGATCAGGCTTTTGGCTCGGCTTCCAACCAGATCATGGCCAGCACGACGGATCCGAAGACTGAGAGGTTCCGTCTTCTGGCGCTGGATCAGAGCGGCGAGATGACGCAGGACACTTGTCGCCAAATTGCGTCCTTTGAGCAGAGACGTCGACGAGCCTTGCTGCAAGGGGTTTCGTACACGATGGTCCACGTGAGAGACAACTTTTTCGGCATCGATGACGATCTTCTGCTTGCAGAAGTGCAGTACCAACTTTCGGCTCAGGGGAGCACCGCGACCTTGAACCTTGCGCCGCTCGCGGCTTTTGAAGCGGCGCCGACTCTTTCCGAGTCTCAGACGCAAACATCGTCGTGGCTCGATGAGGTGCAATGATGAGTTTTTGCATCATCAAAAGACTGAAGTCACTGCTTGGGCGCGGGACTTTGGTGATGTCAGATGACAAGCCAAAGATGCGCACACTCCAGTGCGAATTTTTGAAAGGTGAGGTCCGCGAGGGGCTCGAGCACTTCGAGCCATACGGATGGACTTCAAAGGCTAAGGCCGGGGCGGAATGCCTCGGCTTTTTTTTCAACGGAGATCGCAGTCACGGCGTGGTGGCAGTGACAGCGGATCGTCGGTACCGACTCCAGGTTCAGGAAGGCGAAGTGGCCATCTTTGACGACCAAGGCCAGCGCGTCTACCTGAAGCGCGATGGCATCGATGTCACCACACCGAAAAACCTCACGGCGACGGTGGGCGGATCTATGTCGGCCGAGGTGACCGGAAACGTTTCGCTCAAGGCGCCGCAAACCATGATCGAGTCGAATGTCTCGATCATGGGAACGCTAAAGGTTTCCGGACAAATCTCCGGCACCGGCGGTATGACTGTCAGCGGCGGCTCCGGTGCTTCGGTGACAGGTTCCTTGGCGGTAACGGGCGGCGATGTGACTGCCGACGGCATCAGCCTGAAGGGACACACGCACGATTGCCCGCAGGGCGGCTCGACTGGCCCTGCAAAGTGAGGTGACTCATGCAGCAGATTCTGATCGTCAACGGCGTTCCGAGCGAGATGTCTCAGTACGCCGCCAACGAGTTGGTGCGCTCCGTGATCATCTCTGTTTTTTCTTGGGCTCGGTCTCGCGACGACGATGAAGTCGAAGGCGGCCGTCGAAACGGCTTCTGGGGAGACACATACGAAGACGATGCCTCGGCCGTGACTGGGTCGCGCCTTTGGTTACTGAGCCGAGAAAAGATCACGGCCGAGACCTTGCAGAAGTGCAAGGACTACGCCGAGCAGGCTTTGGCTTGGCTTGTCAAAGAGAGCGTTGCAGACAAGGTGGAGGTTGCTGTCGAGCGCAATGGTCTCGATAGGGTGGACCTTTCAGTACAGATCTTTCGTGACAACGAAAACATCCGTCTTCAATTCGCGGATGTTTGGAAGGGTTTGAAAAATGGCATTTGATCGACCGACATTGCGTGAGCTGATCACGCAGATGACAACGGACGCCAAGCTCGTATCCGGTGCCAAGCAGCTCCGCCAGTCGAACTTGCGTGTGCTGCCGAAGGTCTTTGCGTATGCGTGCCACGCTCTTTACGGCTTCATCACCTGGATCCTGAAGCAGCTCTTTGCCGATACCGCTGAGGCGCAGTACCTCGAGCGACAGGCATCGATCCAAGGAATCTACCGACGGGCGGCCAGCAAGGCCACGGGCACCTTGACGGTGAGCTACACCGAGGGGGCCAAATTGCCGGTCGGCACGATCTTCATGGCTGATGACCAGACGCGCTACGAGACAACGGCGGAACCAGAAGTCGGAAGCTACACGGTTCCGGTGCAGTGTCTTGAGGTCGGCACGATCGGCAATCGTGAAGAAGGACAAACCTACACACTGGTCAGCCCAGTGACTGGCGTTGATGCGGAAGCTGTCGGCAGTGAAATGGCGGGCGGAGCCGAGGCAGAGTCTGACGAAAGCCTTCGCGAACGCCTTCTTTATCGACTTCGCAATCCGCCTCGTGGCGGGACGGCTACGGACTACGTCGCGTGGGCCAAAGAAGTGCCGGGCGTCACTCGAGCATGGTGCTTCCCAAAGGAACAAGGAATCGGGACCGTGGTCGTGCGCTTTGCGACCGACGAGCTGACGGACGATGGCGTCCCGACAGCCGGCATGGTGCAGATCGTCGCGGACCACATCGCGGAGAGCGCCCCAGTTACGGCGGCAACGACCGTTGTGGCGCCTGTGGCCAAGCCTGTGGACTTCAGGATCAAAGATTTGATCCCTGACTCCGAAAGCGTCCGAGCTCAGGTCGAGGCTGAGCTGAAGAGCCTCTTTGTCCGAGAGGCGACCCCTGGCGAGGCTCTTTTGATCTCTCACATCCGACAGGCGATTTCGTCTGCGGCGGGCGAAGAGGACTTTGAGCTTCTGGAGCCGACAGCGGACGTTCCTGCTGACTCGACTCAGCTCTTGGTCGTCGGTGAGGTGACTTATGAGTGATCGTGACTATGACCAGGCGCTGACAAATCTTTTGCCGCCCGGACCCGCTTGGGCGCGGCAGAGAGGGTCTCCCGGAAGCGCCGTTCTCACATCCGGCGCAAACGTCTTGTCTCGCATCGATGCGATTGCGATGCGCCTGATCGATGAGGCGGATCCGAGAACCTGCACAGAGACTTTTGAGGATTGGCTCCGTGTTTACGGGATTCCGGACGAGTGCATGCAGGCCGTTGATGACCTGACGGAAGCACAGATGCGACAGGCGCTTTTGCTTCTTGTTCGAAGAAGCGGCCTCACGCACCAGTTTTACAAGGAGCTCGGCGCGATCTTTGACATCGACATTGAGACCGGATCTTCTGATCCCTTCTCGGTCGACTCTCGCGTCGACGCGCGGCTCTACGGTGTTGACTGGTCGCATGCCTATGTGATCGTGGTCCGCACATCTTTGACCACAAATCGATCCTACTTCACGGCCATCTCGCGAGTCGATGAGCGGCTGTCGACGTGGGGCATCAGTTTTATCGAGTGCTTGATCCGGAAGAACGCTCCGGCTCATGCAGAAGTTATTTTTGAATACGGAAATTGAGGTTAATATGGCTACCACTGTTGAACTCGGCCAGCTTGTAGACCACTGGCAGGATGGGGCTTCTCAGACGCTTCCGACTTACACCGAGCTGACTTCTCTTGGTTTTGCTCAGGCTGGCGACCCCGTATCAGGCGTGATGGCCACGCGCCCGGGCGCCGCTTGGTTTAACTTGGTCGCAGCTATGCGCGTGTCGGTGATCCGCGCCGCCGGGATGACTCCGTCTTCGACTCCGGATCCGCTGCAGTTCTTGACGGCTCTGCAGTCCCTGGCGTGGATCAAGGACAAGACCATTACCGCGGCCATGATGGCAGACGCCATCATCACGGCGGCCAAATTGGCCAATAGTGCAGTTGAAACAGCCAAGATCAAAGACGCGGCTGTGACTGCGGTCAAGCTTGCCGCGGCCGCGGTTGAAGCCGGAAAGATTGCGACTGGTGCAGTGACAGGCGACAAGATCGCAGATGCGGTGATCACCTTCGACAAGCTGGCATCCGGTGCGATCGCAACCGAAGAGCAGGCCATCGCCGGCACGCTCAACAACGTGTTAATGACGCCGCTCTTGGTGGCCAAAGCGATTGCGCAGCAGCTGCCGCCTGCCATCCCAACTGGGGCCATCATCTACTTCGATCTGACTGAGTGTCCGCCCGACTTTTTGATTTGTGATGAGTCTGCCGTCAGTCGCTCCACTTATGCGAATCTTTTTGCCAAGATCGGCACGCGCCACGGCGCAGGTGATGGTTCGACGACGTTCAATCTGCCGCCCTCCGATGCGCTTTTCATCGAGGGCACGACAGATACGAGCAAGGTCGGGCAGAGAGTCCAACCTGGGTTACCGAACATAACTGGTTACGTCACTGACATCAAAGCTAGAGGACGATGGA
>OGNU01000241.1_pt1 | contig 25622 bp, 20 predicted proteins | sample 1573581 | NCBI WGS metagenome assembly OGNU01 (sample SAMEA2581992, study PRJEB24529) | metagenome | biome: Human gut stool | place: China | collected 2011 | reverse complement strand
CTTAAAAGAAACATAAGTAGTTCCTAATTCCCCAGCAATATTTATTACATTGCCGTCAATAAGAATATACACTGAGCCATCTTCTTTTACATAGTAAATTCCATCAGCTCCTTTTACATCATTTACAGTATCTACTATATTAAATATATCAGAGTTGACGTTTATCTTACCATCTTTTATAAGATCAATAAACACTTTACCCCATTGGATCTTAACTTGGCCTCTAGTTTTAATAATAAAATCGGAATCGGTACTTCCTATATGATCATAAGTCCTTCCAAACAAAGTTTCCATATTTACTCTATTGTTATCTCTACATTAGAATCATCTCTTAATATGTTCATTAATTCCACAAACGTAGCAGTACTTTCAGTAACCTTTCCAACAACTTTATTTCTTCCAACTAATAAGCATCCAGATGTATCGTCAGCAGTATTACCTACATGAATAAGAACTCCTTCATAACCAGGAACATTTACTAATCTAGGAAGTTTACCTCCATAAGGCTTAGCCCAAGATCTGTTCTTAAATGTTTCGCTTACCACATTCATAACTATCTTGTATGTTCCGGTAGGGATTGCAGTCTTACCATATATTTTAATATCTTTTATTTTACTAATAGGCATTTCAGATGTTAATCCTCTATCAGTATCTTCTAAAGTATCACAGAAGTACTCTCCATTTACATATAATTTACCTATTGTATAAGTACTTCCTTTGAATATGCGCTTTAATTGTAATTTAATCATGGCTCGAATTAGATTTATTTATTTTGTTTAAATTGTTTAAATAGATTAAGTAATTGAGTTATATCCTCATCATTAAACTTAACTGGCTTACCAAATATATTAGTAACGTATCCATCTGGGTATTTATCTTTCATTTCTGCTTTAGCTGCGTTACCTAACAAATCTACATTAATATTGCCGTTTACATCAGTAAATATCTCTAAATATTTACCATATTTATCTTCCATATTCTTAACTACATACGTAATCACAGCCTGACTAGCTACACTGTTTAAATGAAATAAATTAGAAGCTAAGTCTTTAGCATACTTGTTAAATGCCTGAAATAAAATTTCTTTATCACTCATTACTTATTCTTATTTAACATTACTTCGTCTAATCTCTTCTTAATTTCAGGATCTTGTTCAACTAGTTCTAATAATGTATTTACTTTATCTTCCTTAGCTTTAAGCTGAGCATGTATATGCTCTTTGCTCTTTCTAATAGTAGCTAATAAGTTATCAGCAGCTATTTTACCATCTGGAGATGCAACATATTCTTGACTAAATTTATTACCTAGAAATGCCATGAACCCTGCTTCGTAAGTACTTTTAGCCATTTGGTATTCTTGCATAGTTGCTAGAACTTTCTGTTCGTCTAAAGACAGAGACCCAACCTCTCTGTTTATTTCATCTAAGATAGGCTGGGTCTTCTGTTGTGCTTGCTGTGCTTGTTGCATAGCTTGTAATTGTTGCATGTATTGGTTCTGTAAATCGGCATAATTGCTACCGAATGGTTGTCCAAACATAAATCACTAGTTTTATGGTGCAGGAGTTGGTGTTATTCTAACATCGAATACTGAATATGCACAATGTCCCTTAACTGGAAGAGAAGTTGGCAGTTCATCCAAAATCTGCTGATTAATAATACTAACTCCATTAGGTATAATAACATCTATTACTTTAGTTACTGTTGGAACTAATGTAGTAATAGTTTCACTAGTAGCTGAAGTTTCCATAATAGTAGAAGTAGATTCAGTAGCTACTCTAACGTTTCCTTTACAATCAGTGTACTGTAAATTGTGAATGACATCAAATTTGGTAACTTGTACGTATTCTGTTCCAGTAGTTGAAACATTAACGACCTTTGCCCATCTTTGAGTAACTGTTAATGTAGACACAGGAGCTACTGATGCATTAGCTTCTCCCCTAACTGCAACTTAATCATCCGCTACTTGAGCCCTTTCTCCTGTTGGTGTAATTTTAACTTTCATACGATAATTAAATAAGGGTTAAATAAATAAAGGGAGGTCACGAATTAACGTAGCCTCCCTTGTAGGATATCTTAAGTTATTGGGCTGTACAAGAAGGACATCTGTCAGCAACTGTATTAATAGCTGTATTTACAGCATTAAAGTTAGCAGCGGCAGTTCCAGCATACATACCAGTACCATAACTTGTGAATGGGCTACAGTATAGTGGAGCAATGCTTGGAACCGGAGCACACAAGTCACTATAAGCATATTTCAGCTGTCCGTCAATCTTGTGGTCAAGTTGTCTCTGCAAATTATTAGCTACTGCCATACCTTCAGACTGAAGAGCACATGTAGCTTTAAGTAAGTCTTTCTCAGACTTGCAGCAGCAGTTGTCCGCATATCTCTCAGCATTCACTTTGTTAAGTTCAAACATTAGAGGCAAAGCAGCAGCTGTAGCAGCTTCTTTCTTCTCTAATTCACTGATTCTAGTTCCTAATCTTTCGAAGATATCTGTCTTCTCTTGAATGTCTTGTTCTCTTCTCTTATAAAGCTCATCACAAAGTCTCATATTCTGAGTATTATCACGAGTTATAATATCAACATACATTCCACTCTTCTCTTGTAAATCTTGTACTCTACCTTTCCAGATTTGGTTTGTTAGAACCTGAGTTTCGTTTCCAATTCTTTCGTTAGTAGCTAAATTCCTACCATTGATGTAAGTGTATAGGTCAATATCATCTTGAAGTGACTGTACTCTGTTAGACCATGCTAGATCATTAGCCTGTTGCCCTTGAGCCATAGCTAGTGTTTTAGCTTGTTCAGCTTGCTGCATCGCGCAGCAATTGTTGTTACCTCCGAAGAGATTACCTAACAGTCCGCCACCATTACCACATCCACAACCTCCGTTATTACCTGCGAATGCACCAAGTGCTGTTCCGATAATACCAAGTGTGAGTGCAGCATTAGTACGACCTTTCTTACCGAACTTATCTTCGGCTTCGGCCATTGTTAAAAATTCTGCCATAATTAAATACAATTAACGATAATAAATACTACATCTGTTGAGCATCCCTATGATGCTTACTATACTTTCTAATTCGATAATGCAAAGGTACGTTAAATATCTGATATATCCTAATTATTTAACACTCATTAACATAAAATTTATTGCATACCTGTAAATGATAATAGCGAACCCCTAAAGTAAGGAATCCGCTATTACTCTTATCTAACTTATGTTAATCTTTATATAATAACAGTTTGTGTTCCAGTTTTTAGTTCGAAGGATTTAACTAACTTATATCTACTATTTTCAAATACATAAATATTACATATATCTCCAGCATAAGCTGTTCCTCTGTTCATAGTCAATCCAGAAGAAGTTTTCCAAGTAAATGTATTCGGAAGTATGACCTTTAAGTATACTTCAGAACCTACAACTGGTGTTATTCCTGGTGGAAATAGATATGCATCTTCATAAGTTACACTTGTAATAGTTAACTTATTATCAGATTGTACTTTCCCAGCTTGGGTAACATTGGTAAATGCTTGAGCGCCACTCTCTGCTTGGGTTAAAGTAATCTTAGCATTTCTCTTGACAATTGTTAAGTTTTCTGCTATAGTTATATACGTAGTGTTGGTTGTAGTTCTCGCAGCATTAACCCAACTTGCATCTGACGAGAATTCGTAATCTAGAGATTCTGTAGTTTCACTACCGTCGCTTTCAAGTACAGTCTTATAAGAATTCACTGTAAGAGTCTCATTAGTTTCCGCCGCAGTCACACTTAAATTTGTTGGAGATACATTAAACGTATATGTAGGAGTATAACCGCTTTGATTAATATAAACATAACATTTTAATCCAGACTCAGCTTGAGTTAATGTAATAGTACCGGATCTAGATGAGCTACCTGTATTATGATCTACAGTGTATGCACCACTACTTTCAACGTGAAGCCAGCTCGCACTAGATGAGAAGCTTACATTAGCAAATTGTTCTCCATTCTTCCTAGATCTATATGCATAGTTTCCAGACCAACCAACAGTGCTTGCAGGAACATCAAATGTAATACTTGTTTTACCAGTATATTCCTCATCAGATTTCCTAATTTCAAACGTGTACTCATTAGCTTTACCAGGCTGGCTTACTGAGATAGTAATTTCCTTATCAGAACCACTCTGAGTAATAACTACATCATAACTTCAAGCATCTACTGAAGTATTCTCTGATGCTGTCATTTTAGCATAATACGTAGGGGAGTTAGGAGGATTATAACCTGTACTAACAGCTTCTCCAGTAATCCAACTAGGTTTGTCAGTGTAGCTAAAACTTATTGCATCACGTGAAGTTACTGTACCATCTACTATTGTTTCTCTGTAGCTATAAATTTGGGGCTGAATACTACTTCCAGATTGTCCAAATGAACCACTAGTTGATGTACCACCACTAGTTGATGTCCAAAAGACATAATTATAGGTAGTAACTTGAGTATGTCCAGCCTGAGTAACTCTAGCGTAATCTCTCTTACCGGATTCATCCTGCTCGAAATAGATATTAGCAGTTCTGGACGAGGTACTACTATTTGATGCTACTGTAAACGTCATATCTGATGAGTTCCAAGTAATCCAGCTAGGTACTGTAGAAGAATCTATACTCCATCCTACACTTTCAGTTGTTCCTAGTCTGGATTTGCTTGAAGATATACTAATAGAGGAAGTAGTTCCACCAGATTCTCCAACATTTTTATCCCAATTAGAAACTGAGAAAGAATATGTCCAAGCTGGAAGGTAAATATCTTCCTCCCTTACTAGTTGATTAGATGCATAACTAGAATCATTAGTTATATACAATCCAAATCCCAGAATTTCAGTTTTAGTAGCACATTCATTACTAGAGCTTCCTACAGAGAAGTTTGAATAAATCCATCGTTTAGATGCTACTTTATTTGCCATAATTATTTACTTATTAATTTATCGACTACGGCTTCTAAAGCTGCAATTTTATCTTCAAGATACTTTATTTTAACTGCATATATTTCACTATAGTTAACTGTCTTAAAGCCATTCTCATCGGTATTAACCATTGATGGGTATACGGTTTCAAGTTCTTGAGCTATAACTCCATAGCCATGATGTTCTCTGTCTGTTCTATCAAATTCTACTAATCGTATTTTATCAGCTTTAGATACATCTATGGATTCTATGTTATCCTTTACTCTCATGTCTGAAGTATCATAGAACCCAGCAGATGCATAAACAGCACCACTTTGTGTATATACTCCTGAATTAGAATAAGTAACAGGACTAGAGGCTTGGGATGTAGCTCCAACTAAATACAGTTTTCTTGAACTGTTAGTTGAACCAGTAGTATTCTTAGTATCTGTATAGCTAGTAATATATCCACTATCATTAGTTAAATCACTAACTTTACTAGGAATAGCTACGCTTACAGCAGCAGATCCATTATACGATTTAGATTGATAACCAGTAAAGGTTAATGTATTAGCTACTTTGTCTGCTGTACCTGCTGTAGAAGGCTTACCTATTGATATTGTCTGTGAGGAACCTCCACTAGGAGTTACAGTAAAGCCACCATTTCCACTTGAGAAACTGTAAGTAGTATTAGTATCAGAGCTAGGAATACCTAAGGCAGTTATATCAGATTTAGTTACTGCTGTAACACCACTGATATGACTAGTACTATCTGTACTAAATTTATACAAGCCAGTAGATTTACTAGTCCCAGAACCAGCTGGATGAGAGTAGTTATTGTACGTAGCTCCCTTAGTAAGAGTCAGCACAGTCCCACTAAATGAAGCTGTGGTTACAGCATTACCAGATCCTCCTACTGTTACAGTTATTTTAGGGTTAGTAGAGATTTTAGCACCGTTAATAGTATAATTGTCAATAGTACTCTTATTACTATTTACTGTATTGGTAAGATTTGAAACAGCATTAGTTCTGCTAGTTACTTCATCATCCAATTTCTTCTCTAACTTACCAAGAGCACCATTGACACTATCAGCGGCCGCTAAAGCTCCGGTAGTAGAAGGTTTGGTGTATCCAGTTATTTTGATATCAGCTCCATCTAATACAGGGTTAGTAGAAATTTTAAAGCCGTTAACAGTGTAATTATCTATATTAGTTTTGTTGCTATCGATTAAATTGGGAAGTGTAACATCCAATTTAACTTTATCTGCTGCTGTCATTACACCTGCCACTGACTGAGTAGCTGCTGGAAGAGTAATGTTGTTGGCTGCACTAGCTCCACTAGAGATAGTAGTCTTACTAGCAGCTATTCCCACAGTAGATGTAGTAGGAGTTACTGCTCCAAGAGCAAAGTTAGCAGTACTAATTCTATCTAATTCTATCTTGTCAGTAGCACTCATAGAACCTGCACTAGTAGAGGATGCTACTGGTAAATTCACAGTTGTAGAAGTATCAGCCGCATTACCATTATCTTTGCTGATAGTTGCTGTTACTTTAGCTGCATTTGATGAGAATGATATATTACTAACGTTATTAATATTCAATCCATCCAATTTAACTTTATCTGCTGCACTCATAAGTCCTGCTACAGACTGAGTAACAGAGTTAACAGATAGAGGTTTACTAATAGCCTCCCACACTCTTGTGTTAGCATTCCATCTCTTGCCAGTAAGAGTTATAGTTAGAGTAGTAGCACTGCTCTGAGTGATACTCCAGCCATTATAGAAGTCAGTAATACCATCCATCTTAACATTATCTGCATAATATGTTCCTTTGAACCATACTTGCTTAGCATCCTTAATAAATACTAGATGCTTGTCTGCACTCACTGTACCATCAGCTAGTTTCTCATTAAACTTAGCTAAAGTCTTGAAATGCAATAGAAACCTAGGGTCTTCTGCCGCCATAGTTATAAATGTTTAAGTTATTAATTATAGACACCATGGAAGTACTAGTGTCTTATTCTACCCAATTTGCCTCAATAGTATAGCCGTCAGGCTGCAAATATATATGTTCGTAACTTGCTGTACCATCGCTGTGCCATTGTATATGCAGATGTAATCTATATCCATCGTTATCTTTATAACAAGAGCCATTAGGCTTAAACTTACCATCTGACCCTCTATACAGCCAGACAGTATGATAAACTTCTTCAGCGACAATTATAAATGCATATACACAATTAATTGGGTCTGTATCTTTTAAAATTGTTCTCAAATCTACTGGTGTAGTATAATACACATTAATCATGAACCTATTAGAATCATGTGGTCCTAAAGTAATCCCCCCCCCGATATAGAACCTGCATCGAAACCATATGCTTCATTACAAGCTTGGACTGTGGGGGTTCTATTTGAACTCAAATTAGTAATATATCCCATATTTTAATATCCAATTGCTATATAATAACCAGGTGATTTATCAAAGGAAACTTCAAAACCGTATCTGGTTACATTATATACATAGTTATAACCATTAGCTCCATCCCCACTTCGTTCTCCTGATACTACTACAGCAACACATTTGGTTGGAAATGGAGTATAAAAACTCAAACTTTGTCTGTCTGTAGTTTCTCTTCCACCGTGACCTGCCTGTATCATAAATCCATTTGGGAACTTAATATATCCACTGGCAGCACCGAACGCCATTTTGAAATCGGTTGAGGTTAAAAAGTTAGCTGTTGCGTCACTTATTGCTTCAGCCACCTGACTTTCTGTCATATAATTGCCACCATAAGCATCATTACATTCTTTCACGGTAGGAACTCTATTATTGTCTTTACCAGTTATTTGTCCCATAATTACTTAGTAATTACAGGAGGAAGGGGCAATGCCCCCCCCCTATTTATAACATATTTATTAATATAAACTCTCTAAATAAGCCCTAACTCCAGCATAAACTCTTTCCATACCTTGCATGTTAGGATGTAGATAATCTGCACTAGTGTAAGTAGGAGGTCCATAATCACTTAAACTGTTATCACAAGTATAATACTGTAGGTTTGGAAAGCTTAAGTCAAAATGTTCCGGGCCTATATAGTAAACTCCATATCTTCTACATAAATTTGCCATAGCTTCTTGATATTCATATTGGTGCTTACCACCACTATTAGCATAGTCTAAAACATTACCTCTATACAATTGGAATACTACTATTTTGGCATTTCTGCATTGCGATTTTAGATTAGCAAGCATAGTTTTAAATGCTCCCATATAGGTAGTAACGGCTCCATCAGCTGTTCCCATTTCTACATTACCAGACACGTCATTGGTTCCAGCCATTACGACTATGATTTCAGGAGCTCCATATTGATATGTATCCACTGTCGAATTAATATGCTTTATATTGGAACATCTGGCTACACTACACATAGCATTATCTCCAGTACCACTGATTCTAGAGCCAGACCATGCATCGTTTCTGATAAGTCTCATTCTGCACTCATTAATAAGTAATCCCCACCATGTAGCATCAATACTATTAACAAACTTGTGAGATGCACTGTAGTAAGTTGCATTACCATCAGTAATAGTTCCTGCAAATGTGCTAATTGAGTCTCCTTGAATAGATATAGTTTTATCTTCTAAGGATGATAGTTTACTACCTCTTTCGATAAGAGCAATTCCTAAAGGCTGGTTAGTGTTTCCTCCAGGAGTTGTAGCATAATTATGTGCTGTATATTGGTACCATCCATTTAATGCGTATTTAGTTCCGAATGGCGTTCCTCCATAAGCAAAAGCACAGGTATCACCTTCTGCATACACTCCGATACCCTGCCCGGCTTCTAAAGTAATGTCCTCTGGAAGTCTCACTGTCTGGACTCCTAATTGCCTAATGTACAATTTCCAAGATTTAAGAACTTTAGCATTAGCTTTACCGTAGTTATTAATTAGGTTAATAGTCAAATAGCCTACTGTTAAAACCTTCAATCTTAGTTTGTAGATGGTTTTACCTACTAACTTTTCCTGTCCCCTGGGATAATAAGCATTATCAACACTGCTTCGAGTATTTGCTGATTCATCTAGCTTGCCCCATTCAAAGTCTGAGCCATCACCTCTACGATACAATCCTACATTTAAATATCCTAAAGAACGTTTATTCTCCCAATCTTCTTTAGGTATCGCTTCTGTTGTTAAGTTGGTTCTCCCAACCCATCCAGAAGGATATGCAGTCTGGTAGGTTAAATCATTATTGTAAGTATATCTAGCACAATCAGCTGTGTACCAAGCACCAATGAATTGCCCCTCTTCTACTACTACATCTTCATCTAAATCCCAATATTTATAACCAGTGGATGTACATACGACATTCACTAAATCTTTAACTAATGAAGCTTCTAAAGTAGGATTAGCATCAAAGATATGTTCATTGAAGATGGAGATTCTACATCTACCTGGAGTGGCAAGCATCATTTTTATTCTATTGATAGGCTTGCCTATGTAAGGCTTGTTATAACACATAATGTATGCTGCAAGAGTAGCTGTATCTTTGATATTTTCTGGTACTTTAGTATACATTATATTAGCTTGTCTATATAAAGGACAGATAGGAATATCCCCACCATCGGCAGTACTACTGCCTCCAGCAACAGCTCTGATTTCGTCTTCTGCTGCTTTAGCTCTTTCTGTCTCTGCCTTAATAACAGCCAAATTCTCAGATTCAGCTAACATAGCCCTAGTCTCTTCTGCACTAATATCGTTCTGTAATTTACTGTCAGCAGCAGTACGAGCAGCTTTCTCTGCATCTATATTATCCTGAAGAACTTCATCAGCAGCCTTATAAGCTGCATCCATAGATGCTATGTTATCGGAATTAAGTTTAATACTTGCTTTTAAGTCTACATCATTGTAATTAGATAATCCTGCTAATTTGTCCTTCTCAGCAGTGGTGTAATCATTAGTTGATAATTGTTTACCAGATACTTTGTCTACTTTAGTATCAACTAATCCTTTGAGTACTTTACCCTGTTCAGCAGATAGAGCAGCAGTCGCTCCTCCAGTAGTAAGGTCATCTACAATATTTACTGCTGACGAACCAAATGGATCCCAGTCAGTACCAGTCCATGCATAATTAACATCTGTTTTAGTAACATTCCATACATCTCCTTCCAAATTACCTTCAGTGGGCAAGTCATTATATGTAGGAACTGAACCTTTATAGTTAAGAGGCTTACTTACTTTCTTTAGTAGATTTAATAAATCATCAGTAAAGTCATTAGTAGAAAGTCCTTTACCTTCTACCTTATCAACTTTATTGCTAAGCTGAGTCTCTATGTCAGATATCAATTGCTGAATTTCAGCATCAGATTTAGATGAGCAATACCAATAAGTTCCTCTGGTGTAAATAAATTTGGCGTCTGGAATCCAACAGATAGAAGTGTCCATTATGTTTCCAGCTTGAAGCTCTCTATCAAAAGCTTCTTTATTCTTAAAGTGAATTAATTTCTTATTAATTGCCATATCACTAGATTATATAAAGGAGAAGTATTCAGCTCCTCCTTTATTATTTTACTCTACATCAAACCACTCAAATGAAGCATCTGTATACTCTTTAGCTGCTGCTAAAGTATCAGTATCTCCTTGTTTAAGTAGGTCTTCAATCTTCTTTAATGTATCATATTCGGTAGATACTCCGCCTTTCAGAGCGTCAACTGCCGTTTGAATTTGATCCACTACTGGAGTTTCTCCAACTCTTTCATTCAAATCATTAAGAGCTTTAGCTACAGTAACCTCATCATCATGAATCAGTTTAAAGATTCCAGTGGGAGGAACTGCACTACCATTACCTGGATCTCCAACCTTTGTGTTTAGTTCATCAAATGCTTCATTAGTAGCAACATCTTCTGCATATGCTACGGTCTTAGAACCACCAGGATAATCAACCTTAACTTTACCATCAATTGAATTAAGAGTTAACTTATTCTTAGTAGTACCAATCTCTGTAACTACATCAGAATCATATTGTCTTTGGGCAACAAGAACTCCACCTTCAGGACTCTCTACACCTTCTTGACCCGGTCTTAATGCTGAAATAGAACCGTCTGCTGGTAAACTAATTACTTTCTTAGCTGCATCCCAGTCTACTTTTTGAGCTAAAGCTTTAGCCGTATTAGTATTCATTTCAGGAATTAATGTATTAGCTACATAAGTTAGGTCAGATTGCAGTTTAGTAATTTTATCAGCATTAGCTTTACCTTTACTACCTTCATAAGCAGTTCCTTCTACTTCACCTAGAGCAATAGAAGCAGAAATTTCTACCATCGTCTGACCATCCCATCTATAGATTACATTAGTTCTACCTTCTGAGTCCGGAAGTCTGTGATTGTAGATAGTATCACTATGAGGCTCTTGACCTTCATCCCAACCATCTACTGTCTTAGTGTAAATCTTCTTCTCTGCTTCAGTATAATATTTATCTCCCACTCCTGCTTCAATACTATCTAGGGCTGCTCTATTAGCTACGAAAGATTCTAAACCTACTACTCTAGCAAGTTCTCCATTTAATTGAGATACTGGTACTTTACCATTCTCGTCAAGAGTAGCTAGTCCATTAGGTTGGCCTTTACTAGCCATGAAATCTAAAATAGCTTGCATCTGTTCTGGATTAATGCCTACAGTTACACCACCAGCAATAAGCTCATGTGTATCAGTAGCTACATAGAATCCGTTAGCGTGCAATTCTGCACTGTACTTTTCTTTTAAACCTCTAAAGAAGAATTTAGCCATAATTATACGTCTGTCCAACTTAAATCACTCAAATATGCAATCTCATTAGCTTGTTCACCAGATTGTCCACTGGTTTGAACTGTAGGTCTTTTATCTATTGGGGTATTTAAATTTAGTGGCATAGAAGGGGTACCTATATCAACTACATCCCACCTGTTAACCATAATAAGATTGCCAGAACCACCTTTGGTATTCTTACCTATAATCATGTCTCCATTCTCTAGTGTAAGGGCTTTACGACTAGGTAATTCTGTTGTAGGTACGTTATCTAATACTGGGATTACATATTTATCATTGTATGTAGGTCTCTTATTAAGTCCATTAAAATTAAGTGGAAGTTTAGTAGTACCAAAATCAGCTATATTCCATTTAGAAATCATAGCTAAATTATAAGTATTACCGTCTGTAGTAGTTCCTAATAAAGTATCATGATTACCCAATACTATAGCCTTTCTATTAGGATTCTCTTCAGTCTTGATATCTATCCACTTAACCATCTTAGACAATCCCAGTTCAATAGTTTCAATCTTCTCTTCTAAAGCTTCCTCAGCGGCTTCTGCTCTATCAGTTTCTTCCTTAACAGCAAACTTTAAGTCATCCTTAGTAGCATATTGATTAGGGTCCAATCCTACAGCAGAATATTTCGCTCCTTGGAAATAGATAGCCTTCTCATCAGTGATGAAGTAAATGGTACCAGGGTCTGGAGTTATGAGTTGATAAGCAGCAAACGTAAGTGCTTGAAGACCTACAGCTGTATTAGTATCCTGCCAGTTAAACTGACATTCAATTCCGTTCTTACCCTTAACTACTAAGACCTTTGACTTGGTGTCAGGATTAATAACTAGATCAGCGTATATACCATGAGGAGTAGCTTTAATATCTACTGTTCTGGTAAGAGTAGGATTATTAATCTTAACTGTAGAACTTACTACACTATCTATCACCTCAGTAATAGTAGTATCAGTCTCATGACCCTTTATATTAAAGGATTCTAAGCTTACGAAGAATTCAGAACCATCAGAATTTGTAAGCTTTAACCATTCTTCTCCTACAATTCCAGGAATTCCATTATCTACATCTTCTTGTGTTAGTTTATGTCTAGTGAATCCAACAACTTTAACATCTTTATCTATCTGAACAGATGTTAGTTCTTGTCCATTAGCATCTAAACCAAATATCTTGATTTTATTATTACTTAACTCCTCAGTGCCTAATTCTACTATGCCTACCTCAGAAGCCGTCACAAATTGTTTAACGGCTTCTGAAGTTGGTATAGAGTTTGGAGTATCCAAGGAATCAGACACTTCATATGAGCCAAAATAGGTCCATAAATAATCTAATTGGCTCATATTCTGTGGTCTTGGTGCTTGTTTCAATGGTTTAGTCATATTCTCCTACTATAAATTGGGCGGATAATCCAGCAGCTCCTATAGTTAATAATATGTCAGAAAGATTATTCTTAGCAGTATCAATTACTAGATTAGCAGATAAAGAACCATCATCAACCATTTGAATTGAGTTTGTATTCTTCTTATCTAGTCTAGCATATACACCAGAAGTACCATTATCTACTAGTTTGACTGCATCAGAGTTCTCAGCAATTTTAAGAGTTGCAGAGATTTTATATGATGTATCAGCAGTACCAGTCCAATTAGATACTTCCATATTAATAGAAGATGTATCTATCGGGTCATAGATGTTCATCGTATCAGTTAAGTCGATAACTATCTCATCACCAGTAGTAAGCTCAATCACAAGAACTGGAACGCCAACTTTACTAGCATAACCATTATTAACATCCTCCTGAGTAGCAGGTCTTGAGTAGGCAGAAGACATAAATCTTTCCTTCTCAATATCAATATATGTTACTTTAGGAGTAACTGTTGGTTTAGTAGCTTCATCAGTATTAGGATCTGCATAAGATTTCTTGGTAGTAACCTTTAATCTTATCTTATTACTAACAGTATCGTCCCATTCTATAGATTGAACTAAGTCTTTAGTTTCTCCCCATACTTTATCATAGAAATACTTATAGTCGTCAGCATCGAGTACTCTCTTAATACCTTTACTAGTAAGCTCCCATACATCTCCATCAATTACAGCTGCAATTCCTCCTGTGGTTAATAACTTCTGTTTCCAGGTTCCTGTAGCTCCATCAAATTCAAGTAGAGTGTATCTAGTGCTGCCAGAACCTACCTGTGTAGACATGATGTATTTATCACCTCCAGTTGCAGATTCGGGAAGTTCAGATAACACAGTTACAAATCCCTTAATGATAGGTAGATTTTCTAAGTCAGTAATATCAGTCATTGTATGACTGTGATGAACATCTGCTTTCTTATCCAAAGCCATCTGAGTAGCTGTAGAAATAGGCTTATTCATATCTGACGTGTTATCTACATTACCAAGTCCTATTTGCTCCTTAGTTACATTATGAGGATTATTCTTATCATTAATGTGATTAGTAAGTTCCTCTTTAGTAGCATATCCAGTAGCATCAATCTTAATATTATTAAGAGCTTCTTGAACTGCAATAGAGATTGGTTTCTCAAGGTCTGAAGTGTTATCCACTTTACCCAATCCAACTTGTTCCTTAGTAACATGATGTGGATTATTGAAATCAGAGACATGCGCTGCTAAGTCAGTTTGTAAGGCTTTCTTATCAAGCTCTCTGTCCACTCTATTAAATTCATTTTGCTGTGGTACTGAAATCGGCTTCTCTAAGTCACTTGTATTATCTACCTTGCCAAGTCCAACCTGTTCTTTGGTAGTCTGATGAGGATTATTTGTATCCTTAATATGTGCTGTTAAATCAGTAGCTGCACCTAAGAGTTCTTTATCAATTCTAGTAATCTCAGTTTGGACTGCATTACTAATAGGCATTTCAGCGGGAGAATAATTCTCTACTTTGCCTAATCCTATCTGGTCTTTAGTAACCTTATGAGGATTGTTAAAGTCCCTAATGTGATCATCTATAAGTTTATCAGTACTATCAAGAGCATCCTTTAATCCAGGAATATCATCAATTTCAATATTAACAATTCCAGATTGTCCGTTTACAGAAATTACTGCATCAGCATTATTAACTCTAGTCCAAGTACCTCCGGAATTAACTACCCAGTCACCTACAGCAAACGAGTTGTTAAATCTAGTTCCAGCACTAGATACTATATAATACCATCCTTCTTTATCAACATCATCGTTGGATAACATAGGATCATTATCAGCAGCATTCCATGAACCATGATATTTAAGACAACCTTTGATTGTTTCTGGCAATTGATTCTCAGGAACTACGCCATCTTCTAGATCAGCTTTATTATTAGTAAGATTAATAATATTATTTCTGATTTCTTCTATGGCTTTATTGATTTCACTAAAGTCTCCTTCAGCTCCATTCAATTTATCTTCAAGTCCTGGAATGTCTTGTATGTTAATAATAACATCTCCTATCATTCCATTAACTGAAGTAACTAAATCAGAATTATCAATCTTTACCCACTGACCACCCGCATTTAAAATTAAGTCTCCTGGCTCATAATCAACTCCGTTGAATCTACCAGCAACAGTTACTAAGTAGTAGAATCCGTTAGCTTCAGGTTGTTGAGGTTTAAGAGCTGGTGCATTAGTCTCTGCATCCCAAGTACCTTCATAATGGACTGACTCTCTAATGTTAGTTGGAATCTGGTTTTCAGGTATAATACCATTTACTAAATCCGCCTTATTACTTAACAGATTATTTGTTTCCTCTTTAGTATAAGACCCTACCTGTTCAGCAGTAACTCTATGAGGATTATTGTAATCAGTTATATGGTCTTCTAATCCTGTACCTCCCTTGTCTATTGCATCCTTCAATCCGGGAATGTCACCTATTTCTACGATTACTATTCCCTTCTTGCCATTTACTGAAACTACAGAATCTACATTGTCAATTTTACCCCAAGTACCTTTAGAGTTAACAACCCAATCTTTAACGTCAAAGACCTCTCCAAATCTCTCACCAGCTTCTGATACTATGTAGTACCAGCCGTCTTGAGTTGGATCTCCATTGTTAAGTTGTGGGTCATTATCTTTAGCACTCCAGGTACCCATATACTTCATTCCTCCAATGATAGAGTCTGGAAGCTGATTAGTAGGAATCTTACCATCTATTAAATCCGCCTTATTGTTAGTAAGGTTAGTAATATCCCCTTCAATATTAGTAATACTCTGTTGAACATTCTCAATATCTTGAGTATGTTGATTTAATAAATCAGCGAGCTTATTATCAATTTCCTGCTTAGTATAAACATCACTACTATTAGCCTTACTATCTAAGATATTCTGTAGGTTTTCAATATCAGCTATTCTGATTACTACATCACCTATTTTACCATTGACAGAGGTTACTAAGTCAGTGTTGTCTATTTTAATCCATTGACCATCTGCATTAATAATGAGGTCTCCCTTATTGTATTGTATTCCGTCAAAGACACCATTAGATGTAACTAGGTAATATTTACCAGTAGAATCTTTATCTCCGGGAACTAATGCAGGTGAGTTGGTAGCAGCATCCCATGTTCCATCATAGTGAACAGAATCCTTAACATCATCGGGAAGCTGATCTGCTGGTATCTTGCCATCTACTAAGTCCGCTTTAGTATCAAGAAGTCCATCAACTTGCTCCTTAGTATATGCACCAGTTTGTTCTGCTGTTACTTTGTGTGGATTATTAAAATCTTTTATATGTGCCTCCAGACCATCACTGACTGAATTTTTAATAGTTTCATTCACCCATGCTGTAGATGGGATTCTATTAGAGCTATCATTTGGTGCTGGAGGATTCTCTACTTGAGGATTGCCCTTAAATACTGGAGAATCAATAGGAGCTTTAGTATCTAATTGTGCATCAACATAAGTTTTATCCGCTTTAGTATCTAAAGCAGCCTGTGTTGCTACTGAGACAGGTTTCTCTAAATCTGTAGTATTGTCTACTTTCCCTAAACCTACTTGCTCTTTAGTTACATTATGTGGGTTGTTAGTATCGTTAATATGAGTAGTTATTGCACCTTCTAGTTCAGTTTCCTTAGTAGTTGCTCTTTCTATTTCAGCTCTAAGTCCGTCTGATAAGCTAGATTCTGCTGCTGTAGCACGTTCAGTTTCCTTAGCTATAGCATCTGCATTCTTCTCTATATTAGCAGTGTTAGCAGTAACCTTCTCATTAGTTGTAGTTAAGTCTCTTCTTAGCTGATTCTCTGCTTCTGTAGCTCTTGCTACCTCTTCAGATATCGCAGTATCATGAGCTGCATCCTTCTCAGTAGATCTTTCTACTTCCGCTTTAAGTGCAGCTTCTAATTCAGAAATATCTGTACTAGTTGAATCTTGAAGATTATCAATTTGCTTCTGCAAATCAGTTTCCACTCCAGTGGCTCGCTTAATCTCTGCATCTAAATCGTTTCTAAGTTGAGTTTCAACTTTATCAGCTCTAGTAGTTTCAGCAGTAATTTTATTATCTAATGCTTGTTCAGCTGCTTTAGCTCTGTCAATTTCAGCCTGTAATGCGTCATTTGTATCAGAACCACTAGATATAATTCTATCAATAACTACATCAAGAGCTTCATCATTATGAGTTAGGTTATCTGTAGTACCCTTTACATAGAGAGTGTTATCCCTCTTCTCAAGTATTTGATACTTATCAACATACAATCTAACGTCTGCTGATAGTTTGTCAGTACCTCCTCCTAATACATCTTCCTTTTCAAGAACTACAACCTTAGTAGGATGGCTGTTATCAACTTCCCATTCCCTAATAAGTGTTCCTACAGGAATTACTAATTCTTGTTTACTTCCATCAAGGAGTTTAAACACCATTATAATAGCTTCCTGGTCTGGGTCGTATTTAGCACTTTCTACAATAGTAGATAATCCTATAGTATGTCTACTAATAATGTTATCATTAACCTTTACAGTTAAGATTCCATTCTCATATTCAGTTTCTAATTTGTAGAATAGTCCGTCATTCTTAGCTTGAATACCATTACCATCGTTAGTAGAGATTTTAACGTCAGCGGATAATACAGTTTTAGTAGTCTGCTTATTAATAGTTAAATCAACTGTGTTAGTATCTTCTACTTCTAAGTTGCAGTTATTAATAGCTTCGTTAATAAGACTGTCGAGAATTTTAAGTGCATTCATTACTGATGTAGCATCTTTCAAATAATAAGTTTCCTTATCAGGATTATATGCTCCATCACCACTAAGTCCCACACCAACTTGTGTCTGGTCTAGTTCAGTTTGTAAATTAGCATCTGTATTCTCAGATTGTGCTTTAAATTCTCTAACAAAGTCCTCTATTCCTCTAAGAGTTCTAAAAGGTTCAGTTGGAAGAGGATCTCCCATTATATCTGCAACCAGTGTATCTAGTACATCTTGCAACACATCAGTATCCTTGAATCCAGCTAAGAAATCAAGTAATTCTGGAAATGTGTCAATAGAATCAGTATCAGGTTCTCTAGTTGCTAAGAATCTATGTAATTCTTTTGAAACAGCTGTAAGTGACTGATAATCAAGAGTCTTCAGATACTCTCTAATGTCATCAAGTTCAGTACCTACCGTAGCTTTAAGTTCTTCTTTAATAGTGTCTACCTTACCTCCATCTTCTTTTATAGCCTCTCTTAACTCAGCAATTGCTTCTGCTATTTTAAGCAAGCTATTAAGATCTTCCGGAACAACTGTATGGTCAGAACTTCCATAAATTGCATCATCAGCTACTTGTCTGTCATAAATCTCTTTCTCTAACTTCTCTGCTAGCTCCTCTAGACTTTCTACTGAAGTAGAATCAATAAGTTTAGTAAATTCTAACTCATCATTCGTCTGCTTCTTAGTAACCCACCACAGGGATTGCTCTCCTGTGGCTGAGTCAGCTACTAGTTTAAGCAATCCCTTATGAAGAGTTGCAGCTTCTTCTGGGGAGCTGTAAAAGTCCTTTAGGGCAGTTTCATTCTCAAATATGAAGTTGGCTTCCATAGGGAAACTACCCATACGTTTGAAGCTACCAATTAGTTCGGAATACTTTCCCATTATTCTTCGAATTTAAATGTTACTTCTGAGTTTAACATTGCTAACGCTTCTCTATATACATAGAGTTTATATATAACATCTTCTGGAGCTCCTGGAACTTTAAATGGAATATCACTGATAACATCAAATGCTTCAATTCCAAATTCTTGAGCAGGAGTAACAACCCCAATTAAATCGTTGTAATCTTTAGGTATTGCAACAAATAAATGTTTGAGTTCTTTAGGTGATGAGAATTCATACTTGTGTTTGATTTCTGTAACATCGTCTCCAAAGGATTCAAACTTATTGTTAATAGGGTCGTCATTAACTAATTCCTGAAGATATTCAAAGGTTACGTTAGAGGCTACATACCATTTAGGCAACAATCCTACAAACACATGCAAGCTAACTTTAGTAATAGAAGATGCTTCGTACTGAACTCCATTTAATAGTGTTACTACAAATTTAAATTCAGTATCTTCGTAAATTGGTAACGAATTAACTACATGCATTCCGGTTTCAAAATCATCCGAAGTAAAGGTTCCAATTAATTCTCCATTTTGATAAAGTTCAGCATACTGAATAGTAAGAAGTCCACGAATATACATTTCCACTTTTACTGTATCACCCATGATACATGTAGGAGGAGATTTAACATCTACTGCTTGACCATAGAATATTGCATCCATAATTTCTTGGAATGTTACTTCTCTTGATAATTCAGTTTCATCTTCTACAAATCCTACAGTAGTTTGCACTGGACCACTAGTAATCCAAATAGGTTGTAGTTTATCTACTGATTCTCCTATTTCTTCTTTCAGCTTATTCAGCTGACTCATAACTACTAGGTCGTCCTCTTCTGTTCCTTCAACACCTTTCTGAGGTGCAGTAAACGGAACTGTGCCATCACGCTGTACATAATGCTTGCTGTAAATCTCTTTAAGAGTACCATGAGGATCGTATTGATTTACATGCTCTTCTATAGCCCCTTTAGCAGCATCTGCTACTAATTGATTAATAATTGCATCAATTTGATTTCTAGAATATGTTTCAGCTCTAGAATAAGTTTCTGATTTCTTGAAGTAATTATTAAGTCTCTGATTTAGTAAGCTTAAGAATCCATGTGGATCAGCATCAACCAAATGGTTAAACATTACATCATCTACATATTTCTTAGTAGATAAATGGTTATCAGCTTTAGGTGTAACTCCTAATTGAGGTCTTAAGAAAGCTACGCTGCCATCACTCTTTATGCAATTGTTAACTAATTTGTCAACTTCACTTTTAGTGTACAATTCAGCCTTCTTATATATCTGGTCAACAGTAACATATACCTTAAGTATTTCTTCTACTAAAGGAATTATATTATGCGGGTCTGTTTTTTTCATCAGTGTATCCACTTTGCCCAGAATGTTATCTATGCTTCCCATCGCCTTTTCGTGGTTGTAGCTGCACCCTGTGCACGAGCTGAGTGCGGACAGGGCAAAGCAGGGCAGTATGATTGCATAGAGAAAAAACTCTGGCAGATGGGCGTTTTTTACGAAACGCCAACACCGTTTCCACAGACTTGAACGGGCGGAGGGAATATCTGTATTCTGTTTCATGATTTTTGCTGTGAAGTTAATGTCAGTAAGTATAGCAAATATAAGCCAGCTTTCACTATCAAAAACCAAGGCTTCTGTATAATCTCCTAAATGACTGTAATCTGTAATCAGTAAAGAGTTTAATTTTCAATAACTTGTATTGAATCAAGCACCCATTTTCCTTTTTCATAGTTGAATGTAGCACTACCATAACATTCTTCCTTTCGAATATTAAACTCGAATATGACAGGATGATCTGTCTCGCCATCGAACGTTTGTCGGGTAAATTCAATGTAATCAGTAATTCCATCAAGTGGCATGGCAAGAATAAGCATATCTTTGTTTCCGTATTTCACTTCCAGATCATCCCTAAAAAGTCCCGAACTGAGGATGAACATATCGCGGTTATGATAATACGTACTAAGCTTTTTGCTGTTTACGATAGCTTCAATCATTTCACTGAATTCGTTACGTTCCTTCTCCTCAGCCCTTAAATTCTCCAACTTCTGTTTTGTTTGTTCGCTATACTGCGCTGACTGCGGTGTTGAGTTTTCCAAAAAGCTCTCAAGATTCAACAGCTTCTTTTGTCCGGTAACGTCAAAAACACTAATCATGATATTATTGTATCAACATGTATTGAAGTCAATACTGGAATCAGATGTGAGACTGCATTTGCCTAAAGGTTCCAAGATAATCCATATTGGCGGTTGGAAAAAATTGGAAAGTGAGAAAATAAGTAAAGAACTTTTTAATGAGCAATTAGCGCGGTGCTTTGGCATTTGTCCGGAAGATGTCATCGACATTTATGGATTTACAGAGCAGATGGGGTTGAATTATCCGGATTGTGCCTGTGGCTGTAAGCATGCCTCTTCTTATGTGAAAGTCCTGGCCCGCGATACCGTTACAAGAAGTGTCCTTCCGGCGGGAAAGGAAGGGATGCTTGAATTTATAACTCCTATTCCTCATTCTTATCCGGGCAATGTAGTATTGACAGATGATATCGGCATTCTGGAAGATTCGCCTTGTCCTTATGGACGTCCGGGACAGAGGTTCCGTATTGTCGGACGGTTGAAGAAAGCGGAGGTCAGAGGATGTGGGGATATTCTTTCCTCCAAGTTGGTGTTTCAACGGAAAGAAGGGACGGAAATAAAGTCGGACTCTCATCTGGACATTCAATATTTCAGGGGAACTTTGAAAGGGAATACGGGAGAGGAGCAGCTGCAGGGTATTATTTCTTGTCTGAATGATAAACTGGACTGGCTCCGGCAGCAACCGGTCGAGGCACTGATTGGCATCATTGGTGAAGTCGCAAAGAAATGGCTGTCCGATGAACGTTTTTCCTTTTTGAAGGACAAAGGCTTGCTGTTCTTGTCGAATTGGTGTGAAGCGTCTCATTTAAGGCAGATAGCCGAAGAGGGTCTGAGGGGGAATATAAGGTATTGCGATACCTTCTTGCATTTTCCAAATTCTTCAAAACATTTCTTGAAGGCAAATTCGCGAGGACTGGCTTGTCATTGGATGGCAGGCAATGTACAAATATTAGGTGTGTTTGCCTTGGTCCAATGTATCATAACTAAAAATGTGAACTTATTAAAGGTCTCTGCCAAGGATGACGGTGTGTTCCGTGCGCTTTTGAATGCGTTTGAAGGAGTTACTTATACAACTGAGGATGGCTATACACTTGAAGGTTCGGCTCTGATGGATACTGTGGCTGTTGTATATTTCTCGAGAGATGCAAAAAAAATGGGAGAGTTGATGTCCGGGTCTGCCCAGGTCAGAATTGCATGGGGAGGGAAAGAGGCGGTTGAGACAGTGGCAAAGTATCCTTCGATGATTGACTGTGAAACAGTTGTTTTCGGCCCCAAATTGTCTTATGCGGTAATTGCTAGGGAGGAACTGTCATCGGAGCATGCTGCGAAGAAATTGGCAAGACGGGTGTCGGTAGATGTATCTGTTTTTGACCAGTCCGGTTGTGCATCACCTCATAATCTTTATATTGAGAAAGGAGGAATAGTTACCCCTGAGCGTTTCTGTGAAATTTTAGCGGAGGCATTTCCCAAAACGGAAGCCCAAATTCCTAAACCATTCATGTCTCCGGAACAGATATCTGCTGTTCATTCGTCCAGGGGAGTATATGATTTTAAAGGTAGAGTTTGGGGAAGTGATACGATGTCATGGACAGTACTTTATTCAGAGGATAATGAGCTTTGTAAGCCAGTGTATTCACGTGTGCTTATGATACATCCGGTGGATCACATAAATGATGCATTAGTACATGTTCAGGATTATATCCAGACGATTGGTATTGCTGCTCCTGAAGATAAGGCCATTGATTTTGCAAATAAGGCTACAATGGCAGGTGTTGCCCGATGCCCTTTGATAGGCAGGATGTTGAACTTTGAAATGCCGTGGGATGGACTGTTTCTGATTGATAGATTGGTCAGATGGAATACCTTGAGCGGTCCTCTTTGTTGACGGGTAAAGTGGAAATGATTGAGATTGTTCGGATTGTCAATTCTGTATTTGAATCAAATACTTATTTGGCAATAAGCAGGAATTATGGCCTATGTTTTTTGATTGATTGTGGAGATCCTATCCCTATAATTGAGAACATAAGCAATCGGGGATTACCTTTGAAAGGTATTTTCATTACTCATTCCCATTTTGATCATATATATGGCTTGGACTCCATCATTGATGAATATCCGGAAACTCCCATCTATATCTCTGCTTTTGGAAAGGAAGGATTGTACTCCGATAAATTGAATTTATCGCGCTATAGTTTGTGTCCTTATGTATTTCAACATTATAGTGTCATGAAAGAACTGAAAGAAGGGGATACTGTATATTTATATGGAAGTGCTGGAGTAGAAGTTTATGAGACTCCCGGTCATGATAGAAGTTGTTTGACTTACAAATTTGGCAATTGTTTGTTTACAGGTGATGCGTTTATACCAGGGGTAAAAGTGTCCGCTTCATTTCCTAACAGCAATAAAATGTCCGCAGAACTATCCCGACAACGTATTCTTTCTTTATCGAAGGGGTGTCGTTTATGTCCCGGTCATGGTGAGAATTATGAGAACTTTCAGCCGGAAGTATATTTATAGGCTGTTTTATTGGTTATTTATCCCCTATTATGTGAGGCGGAAGAGTTCTTCTTCTGTCGAATGAACTTGATTTATTTTACAAAGAAATGGATAAAAGAATTTATCTTTGCCTCGCCCACATGAGCGGCAAGGAGATGGGCTTCATACAAGAAGCCTTTGATACCAACTGGGTGGTTCCGCTTGGCCCGAATGTGAATGCCTTCGAGCAGGATTTGGAACGCTTTGTTGGGCTGAATAAAAAGGTAGTGGCTTTAAGTGCCGGTACTGCTGCTGTGCATCTGGCCCTGCTCGCTTGCGGAGTTGGTCAGGGTGACGAAGTGATAGTACAAAGCTTTACCTTTTGTGCCTCTTCCCATCCGGTGACCTACCTCGGTGCCACTCCGGTATTCGTGGATTCTGAGGCTGATACATGGAATATGGACCCGGTACTTCTGGAGCAGGCTATCAGGGACCGTATCGACAAGAACGGGCGGAAACCTAAAGCAATTGTTCCGGTAGCTTTGTATGGAATGCCCTACAGGATAGACCAAATCATGTTAGTGGCAGATAAATATGGTATTCCGGTCATAGAGGATGCCGCCGAAGGCTTTGGAAGCAAGTTTGACAGGCAAGTCCTCGGAACTTTTGGCAAATATGGTGTGCTTTCTTTCAATGGCAACAAGATGATAACCACCAGCGGTGGCAGTGCTTTGATTTGCCCTGATGAAGAGTCCAAGCGTGAGATAATGTTCTATGCTACCCAGGCCCGTGAGTCCTATCCCTACTACCAGCATGAGCGTATAGGCTATAATTATAGGATGAGTAACATTTGTGCGGGAATCGGCCGCGGTCAGATGACGGTGGTGGATGAGCACATAGCGCACCATAAGCATCTGTGCGGTCTGTATCGTAAGTTGTTGGCCGATGTGGAGGGAATCACGCTTCATGAGAATCCTTCCGGACGTTATGACAGCAATTATTGGCTGAACACGGTACTGCTTGACGGGAATCTGCATGTGAGAGGTGAGGAGGATGCCTACCGTGAGACAGTGAAAGGTGCCGTTGGTGGTGCCGCGGGTGTTACGCATGAGTCAATGAGTGCCCATACCTCTTGTGAGCCCAACCGTAATGTGGAAGCCATGCGTATTTGCTTGGACAGAGCCGGTATCGAGAGCCGTCCCTTATGGAAGCCTATGCATCTCCAGCCGGTTTATGCAGCTAATCCTGCCTATGTGAATGGTGTCAGTGAGGGTTTGTTCAGGCGTGGTCTTTGCTTGCCGAGTGGTCCTTATGTGACGGATGAGGATGTGAGATACATAGTGAATGAAATGAAGGAGAGTATACTATGAAATCTACATAGTATCAATTTTTTATGAACTAATTTCAGAAAACAGCTTCAGTGGGGCTGTTTTCTTTGTTTATAGGCATATTTGAGATGGGTACCGAGAATCTTCTCTGACTTCGGGGGATATCCATAATGTGATCTTCTTTGATAGAGAGCCATAGTTGTGTGTTGCCACTCTTATTTGAATAACCGTTCTTTGGCGGTGAATAATAACCAATAAACGTTTATCAATTATGGCAGTAGTAGCTTATTTAAGAGTAAGTACAGAAAAACAGTTTTTAGAGAATCAGCGCGAGGAAATTATACGCTTTGCGGAGAAGAACGGGTTGAGCATCGACAGATGGTACATGGAGACGGTCAGCGGAAAAGTGAGTAGCAAAGAGCGTAAACTGGCGGGCTTGTTGGACCGGATGAAACCGGGAGACTCCTTGATTATAACGGAGATTTCGCGGCTTAGCCGGACACTGCTGGAGATAATGACCATTCTTAACTCCTGCATCAAAAGGGGAGTGGTGCTGTACAGTACCAAAGAGGGGTATGTGTTCCAGAATGACATCAATAGCAAAGTGCTGGGATTTGCTTTTGGACTGATGGCCGAGATAGAGCGTAATCTGATTTCCATGCGCACCAAAGAAGCCTTGGAACGACGGAGGAAAGAAGGAAAACATCTGGGCAGGAAGAAAGGGGACACACCCAAAATGAAGATACTCTATGCGAACAAGAGGAAGCTTGTAAGGGAGCACCAAAGAGGAGAGTCGTGTGCTGAGCTTGCCCGGCAGATGGGAGTGTCACGGACTACGATGTTCCGTTTTCTGAGACTGTAATAGTCAAGACTTGTTCTGACATTTGTTTTACTATCGGACAAAAAAACTGT
>OGNU01000191.1_pt1 | contig 28444 bp, 16 predicted proteins | sample 1573581 | NCBI WGS metagenome assembly OGNU01 (sample SAMEA2581992, study PRJEB24529) | metagenome | biome: Human gut stool | place: China | collected 2011 | reverse complement strand
CAGAGCATCAACGTATCGGGCTGCGAAAAGCTGGAGTACCTGAGTTGTAGCAACATCACTAAACTTTAGCTCTCTATCTTCAAGCACCTCATTAATTTTTTTGTAATTAGATATTTGTATATCATATTGCTTTTTCTCCTCCCCATGTAGACTATATTTTCTGGTATATGCATTATTACGAACAACCAATAACATAACACTCATCATTAATACCACGCTCACAGATATTAGAATTATTTTATTCATTCTGCACTTTTTTTCTTGCAATTCTTTTTTTCTTGCAACTTCCGCATTATACTCTGATAAACGCTTTTCCGTTTCTCTTTTTTTCTTTTCTTTCATTTCCCTTTCTAGTTTTATTTTATCCTGCTTTCTTTTTTCTATGAGTTTTTTTATTCTATCTGGAGTTATAAGTTTTCTCATTATTTTATTCTCAGCATTACAAGAAGCACAATACTCATTTTCTTTTTTATTATAATATCCACATGTACAAATCCATCCATTTTCATCTGTATATGGATAACAAATTGCCCGCGAATTAATCTCACGCATTGCCAAGAGTTGCTCTTTTTCCTCATATATATTTTCTTCTAATTCATCATACTCATATTCCACAATCTCTTCCGGTAACGAATCTGTTATTCCTTTATTATCGAATACTATTTGTATGATCTCTATATCAACTTTTTTAACATCATGTTTTTCCAAATCAATCACAATATTATCTAATGCACATTTCCCTATATTCAAATCAGGGACTTTGATGATACAATAATCCGAGTTATCAAACATTACCCTTTCTTCAAAACTATCCCAAGCAACCACCCTAAATTTCAATGCCGTTACCCTATCATAATTTAGATTTTTCAAGAGAAGATTAACTTTTTTGTCCCCTGCAATATCAATTATTTCCTTTTTAAGTTCTAATATATATGCATTTATATCAGTTTTCTTTACCCTTTTTTTCATAGTTGCTCTCCCTTCTTTTTCTCCTCTTCAAGCATAATTCATTGTCAAATCATATACTTCTTTCTTGCGTGTATCCCTTAAATTTATATGAACACTTTTACATATTAAAATACGCAGTTTTCAAAACCACAACTCTGTTTTACAATATCTTCATTTTTCAAATTCACCTCAAATTTTTCTTGCACATCATCATAAGAACAATCGCTATCAGCCATCGGATTTTTCTTCATCGTAACTAGAAACTTATTTAAGTACCAGTTCCCCAGAAAACGAATAACATTTCCCTAAAAAGTTCCATTATTTTTATCTCTCATAAGTGAATCTTTCTGCACGTTTAATCCAATAATTTCATTATATCCCTTTTAACGAAGATATTCAATTCAAAGAATACAAAGTACACTTATTTTATTACCAGTGAAACGGAGGTGCTATGATGATTGATTATTCCCCATTCTGGAATACGCTTGAAAAGTCAAGTGAAAATTGGTACACACTTACAAATAAATATCACATGTCCCATAGCACGCTCCACCGATTGAAACATAATATGGATGTTTCAACAAAAACACTTAACGATTTATGTAGAATACTTCAATGTGATATTTGTGACCTTATAACTTATATTCCATCTGATACAGATCAGCCATTATAAGCATGTAACACCAAAAAATATATTTTTTAATGCAATTACTAGTATTTCATTAATAGTAGTATTGATAGTATAATCAATTTATTTCATCTAAAATTTCTCTATAATCGATATAACCCATGTTCTCATTTGCGAGCTGGATTGACGAGAACCTCCCCTTCGCTTCGAATCTATCTATACGGATTATCTGCGAATCTAGCACATGAACCTCCTCTGCGCTTCGCTCCGAGTCGGTCATCTGCTAGATTCCTATGAATTTGCAGGCATGAAAAAAGAGTCCTGCAAGTAAACTTGCGGACTCTTTTCCATACCTGCAATTCGCAGATAATCCTATCTCTTTGAAAACTGCGGTGCACGACGAGCTGCTTTCAAGCCGTACTTCTTTCTTTCCTTCATACGAGGATCTCTTGTAAGGTATCCTGCCTTCTTAAGAGCTGGTCTGTACTCAGCGTCTGCCTCGAGGAGTGCTCTGGAGATACCATGTCTGATAGCACCAGCCTGACCTGTAAATCCGCCACCCTTAACATTTACAAGTACATCGAACTTTCCTTCTGTACCTGTTGCTGCAAATGGCTGCTTAACGATGAGCTTCAATGTATCAAGACCGAAATACTCATCCATGTCTTTCTTATTAATAGTTACCTTACCAGTTCCTGGTACAAGGTAAACTCTTGCGATACTGCTTTTTCTTCTACCTGTTCCGTAAAATCTATTACTATTCTTAGCCACGAACGTTTCCTCCCTTATTAATACTTAATCTCTAATACTTCTGGCTTCTGAGCCTGCTGCTTGTGCTCTGGTCCAGCGTAAACATAAAGCTTCTTGATCATCTGTCTTCCGAGAGGTCCCTTTGGAAGCATGCCCTTAACTGCAAGGTAGATAACATCCTCTGGCTTCTTAGCCATCTTCTCTTTGAGAGTCTGCTCTTTCATACCGCCAACGTAATCAGAATGGTGATAGTAAACCTTCTGATCCATCTTCTTACCTGTTACTTTGATCTTATCAGCATTTACAACTACGATATAGTCACCTGTATCGATGTGTGGTGTAAATGTTGGCTTGTTCTTTCCTCTTAAAATGCTTGCGATCTCTGATGATAAACGACCTAATGTATGTCCTGTAGCATCTACTACATACCACTTTCTTTCAATGTTTGATGGGCTTGCCATAAAGCTCTTCATTGTGGTGTTCCTCCTTAAAATTATTCGAATTGTCCTGCATCATACCCATGCCTTCAAGCCGAAATGTCCGAAACAGCCTGTCCACACAGTGCCGAATGCGTACTGTACATTGCTTCAAAAGAGTATTCCATGAATCCCGGGGCTATTGGGACGCACTTCACCTGTCTTTTGTCACATTTAGGTATTATATTATACGTGTCCGCGTGTGTCAACGTTTTTTTCAAGAAATGCGTAAATTTTCTACAAATATTCAATTCCAACTAACCGCAATCCGCACGCTTCCGCTTTTGGTCCTGCTGCCGCACGATCCTTCGCGTCAAGAATCTCTTTCACGTGCTCCGGCGGATACATGTTCATGCCACATTTCAGCAATGTACCCATGATGATCCGCACCATATTATATAGGAAACCAGTTCCGCGGATCGTCATAATGATCATCTTGCCCTCTGTGCGGAAGGAAATCTCTGTGACCGTGCGCACCGTTGACTCCACCTGGGTCCGTGGCGTGCAAAATGATTTGAAATCATGTTCGCCGACGAGATATTCCGCTGCCTGCTCCATCTTCGCTACATCGACATTAAAATAACAAAATTTCGAGTAAAGCCGCACAAGCGGATTCGGGAACTTGTCATTCCAGATGCGATACTCATACGTTTTGATCGTATCGCAAAACCGCGGGTGGAAATCATCCGCCACCTGACACGATTCCTGAATCCGGATATCGTCCGGCAGCCGCTGGTTCAACGCGAAGCTGATCTTCTCCGGCGGAATCCGTGTCTGCGTATCAAAGACTGCCACATTTCCAAGCGCATGCACCCCGGAATCTGTCCGGCTTGCGCCAATGATCTTGATATCCTCCTGCAACAACTTCGACAGTTCCCGGTTCAGAACTTCCTCGATTGTAATTCCATTGTCCTGAATCTGCCAGCCACAATAATTTGTCCCGTCATACGCAACGGTTAATTTGATTCGTTTCATGGAGCGAATCTCCTTTCTCTTATATTGTGAAATACACTATTCTATCTCACCACTATATATCATTCAGTAACTATCATCTACTTATCTATCCTACGTTTTAGAACTTCACAATCAACACCACTGACGCAATAACCATCGCCAGCATGCACACATACGCGACCACATCGCGTCTCTCATACACGAGTGGATGCAGCTTCGTCCGTCCTTTGCCGCCCGTATAGCAGCGGCTGTCCATCGCGTCGCCCAGATGTCCGGCACGCGAGATTGCATTCTGGAAAAGCGGCAAAATCACTGTCCGAAGCTTCTTTAAACGCACGACCGGATTTCCCTTCTTGAAGTCCGCGCCACGCGCCATCTGAGCTTTCATGATCCGGTCTAACTCTCCAAATAATATCGGTACAAATCGTAGCGCGATCGTGATTCCCATTGCCACACCGCCGCTTAAATGCATGCACTTCTCCATACCGTCCGTCAGTCTCGTCGGTGTCGTCGTATACATCAACAGGCTTGACATCAGAATCAACAACAACATCCGCCAGAACACGAATCCGGCTTTGATCAGTCCCTCCTTCGTGATCGTAAGCACACCAAGCTTTACCAGCGTTGTTCCATGCACGGTAAATGCATTGAGTACACTACAGATCAGAATGAAAATGAACACGCCCTTCGTTCCGCGTATCATCTTGCGCATCGGCACCCGGCTGCACGCCCACACACCGGCAAATACTGTCGTAAGAAACAGAAACAACGGCAGATTCCGATCCAGCAACAGCAGGATAATATATATAATTGTAAATCGAATTTTGACACGGGGATCTATCCGGTGGATCATCGAATCCACGCTATGGTACTGTCCCCATGTGATATCCTTCATCATGTTCCTACCTCTTTTAGACATTCTTATACTACAATATCTATATACGAAATCATCTTCCAACCGCATCCACGATTGCCTGCACCGTCTCCGCAAGCTGCGTATGCTTACATGATACCGGAAGTCCCATGATGCGCAGGCGGATCAACAACTGCATGCAGCCCGGAAGCTCGCAGATTGCTTCTGCCAGCGTATCTTCGGATAAACGTCCAGTGCTTCTGTCTCTCATCTGTTCGCCATTCATTTTCGAATGCTTATCCCTCGTCATATGCTCCATCTCGCACAGCCACAACCGGTAAAATACATCCGACGGTGCTCCCTGCTCCAAGATTTTCCCATCCCTCAGATACAATACCTGCTCCGCGTCCTCCACAACTGCGTCTGCATCGTGACTGACTACAACCACTGTAATTCCCGCATCCCGGTGTAACGCACGCAGGATCTGCAGCATCTTTTTCTTTCCAACCGGATCAAGCCCTGCCAACGGTTCATCTAAGATCAGGTAATCCGGTTGCATTGCAATCACGCCCGCCAATGCAACACGCCGCTTCTGCCCACCCGACAGCTTATCCATCGGCAGATCATAGACATCCTGCGGCAACCCGACAAACTGAATCGCCTCATACGCACGTTTCTCCGCTTCAACCTCGCTGATGCCGACATTCCGCGGTCCAAATACTACATCCTCATAAACATTTTTCGCAAACAACTGCTGCTCTGGATATTGGAAGATGAACCCGATTTTCTTACGCAATGCTGCAATATCCGCAGAAGTATCCGTCACTTCCATTCCATCCACATAAATGCTTCCATCCGTCGGTGAAATGAGCGCCGGAATCATCTGCAAAAGCGTCGATTTTCCAGCCCCCGAAGGTCCAATGATTGCCGTATAGCTGCCCTTCTCAATAGAACAACATACATCATTCAAAATCGATTTCTTTCCATATGATAGGTTCACATGTTGAAATACAATCGCCTGCGACAACACTTTCGCTTTCTTATCCACGGATGCAGGCTCCATTGTCTTTTCCTTCAGAAATGCATACGGATGTTCCTTGTATATGCGTTCCGCAATCGCTTCCACGGAAAATAAATCCTTCGTCCGCACGCACCCACGCTCCGCAAGAGCATGTGCAAGCAGCACGGTCATCGGCAGTTCCAATCCAAACTCACGCAGCCTCTCCGGTTGCGAGAAAAGCGCTTCCCGGCTGCCCTTCATAGCAAGCCTTCCCGGCTGCATCACGTAAATCCAATCTGCCAGCAGAAGTTCCTCCATCAGATGTGTAATGAGAATAATCGTGATTCCCTGCTTCTGCAGCTCTTTCATCAGCTGCAGCACATCCCGCCTGGATTTTGGATCGAGCATACTGGTTGCCTCATCAAGCACGATATACCGCGGCTTCATTGCAAGCACGCCTGCAATCGCAACCTTCTGTTTTCCACCTCCGGATAGCTCTTCGATGCGCATGGATGCCGCAAGCCCTACCTGTGCAAGTGCATCCTCCACCCGCTTCACCAGTTCCTTGTGCGGCACGCTAATATTCTCCGCACCAAAAGCGACATCCTCTTCCACTACACTACCAATCAGCTGATCGTCAGGATTCTGGAACACCATGCCAACCATCTTCCGGATCGGAATGATATTTTCCTCCTGCATTGCATCGAGTCCGCCGATGAGAACCTAAACCCGAAAGATTATATATCTTACAAGTGTAACATATATAACGATGACACCTGAAGATCTATCATGTGTCACGGCATCTTCTATGATTCATAATCAAACCGATCAAGTATCATTCATCTATAGAAAAGAAAATTGCCTTCATCATTCATAAAAACAAATAATGAAGGCAATACACTAAATTATATACAATCAATCCCTAATCATTCAGCTACTACTTCAACTACACGACTGTTGAGTTGCTGTGTAGTAAATAGATTCAATCCTACATTCATCAAGAATTCTCCAGAGAAAACCTCACCATTGCCTGATAAAGAAGAATTGGCTCCGGGCATCAAGTTGATTTCTTTCACACGATACATTTTGTCTGCATCAAGCCCCTGCAAACGCACCGGCAATGTTTTTTCCGCATAACGGGGATGAATATCGAAAGCAAATACAACTGCTTTATCCTTATCTTTGCCCACATACATAGTAGAGGTATGATTACTGCCATAAGGAGATACCAAACGGTACATATCGCCTTCCAGAACGACCGGTTTCAAACGGTTATAATTCTGTACAGCAGTACGGCAATAAGTTTCATCATCCTTACTCATATCCGCTAATTTTATATCAAAACCGAGTTTGCACATCATAGCCACATCCGTACGGAATTTCACACTGCTATTCTTATTCCATGTGGTAACATGAGCGCACATTGTCTTGGCTGGGAACACCTGTGAAAATCCCCACTGAATAAATAAACGTTCAATAGGATCGGTATTATCACTAGGCCAGAATTCTGTAAAATAGCTCAAAGCCTCATAATCCGAACGCCCACCGCCACCGGAACAAAGCATCATCGGCAGATCAGGATATTTTGCTTTCACACGTTCCAATACATTATATAAGCCACGCACATAATCAATATATAAATGTGACTGCTTGTCTTTCAAATAAACAGAGTAAATATTTGTAATAGGGCTATTGCAATCCCATTTGAAGAAAGCGATATCAGGATATTTTGTCATCAAATTGTCCACAACTCCGAACACATAATCCTGTACTTTCGGATTACTCAAATCCAGAACCAACTGGTTACGGAAATAATACTCGTCACGGTTCGGAAGATGAATCACCCAGTCTTTATGCTTTTCATACAACTCACTCTTAGGATTCACCATTTCCGGTTCAATCCAGATACCGAACTTTATACCTTTTTTCTTGGCGGCTTCCGTCAGATAACCAATGCCATGAGGAAGCTTGTCAGCCGTTTCATCCCAGTCACCTAACCCTTGATGATCACCACTGCGCGGATACTTGTTGGCAAACCAACCATCATCCAACAAAAACATATCCACACCCAGTTCTACTGCATCATCCATCAACTTCACCAATTTCGCTTCATCAAAATCAAAATAGGTGGCTTCCCAGTTATTCAACAAAGTCATACGAGTCTGGTTCCCATCCTTTACCTGATACTTACGGGCCCAATCATGGAAATTACGGCTAGCCTGTCCTTTACCTGTAAAACTGTAAGTAAAATAAAAATCGGGAGTACGGAAGATTTCATTCTGTTTCAGACTATATTCCGAAGCATACGGATTAATACCCGAAATAACACGCAGTTCGTTCTTATTATCTACTTCGAATACAAAACTGAAATTACCTGTCCATCCTAATGTTCCGACCAACACTTCACCTTGGTTCTCTTCTGACTTTCCGTCCAATGCAAGTTGGAAGAAAGGAGAGCAGAACATATTGGCACGTGCTCCCAACTTGGTATCAATCGTTTTTTTACCAAATTCCAAAGGCTGTTCCTTCACATGCGCCTCACTGGCCCAGTCTCCCGAGAATTCAGTCAGGAAATAGTTGGCACGATTCAAGTGCAACATGGAAGACGCGTACTTATGAAGCTGCACAGGTTTCTTTTCCCGGTGGCTGATTTCAGTGAAAGTCTTTATCAAATTTTCTTTCTGGTAAGCCACATAATGAAGTTTTACAGTTACAGGATATTTATCATCCTGCATAGTAATCACTACTTCATCTACCCCCGGCGACACTTGATTCCGAGTATGAGATACATATTTTAACAAAGTAGAAGGATTGCCGTCATTATGCACTATATGAATAGCCGGTTCAAAATAATCTTCCATGCCATGAGTAAGATATGCTTCGCTGCCCTGCGGCAAGTGGGCAATATCTGTAGCATGATTCAACCTCTTTCCCAAATAACTTTGATATAGACGTCCATTATCACCAACCCGGTAAATAAGGTCTACATTTTCTGTACTAATTTTAATTACTGGCTTATCCGCCGCCTTTAACATAAATGATATGCATAAAAAACATATCAAGAAGAGCAATCTTTCTTTCATGGTATTATTCATCGATTAAAATTATAGTGCAAAAATAGAGAGAGAAGCTCAAAAATCCCTACTCAAATGCGCCATAAAATAAGAATTTTGACGCTTATACCCTCAAAATCATCGAAATCAAGCCTGTATTGTAGGTAAAATCAAGGAAATATGCTATCTTTGTTATCCAATTCTAATACATGGATATATGCCACGAATTAAAGATGGATTTAAAGGAGAACGCGCTATCGTACTTCCTGCTTTTCTGATTGAAGAATTAAAGCAAGATCCGTTAGGCAGTGAACTTTACATCACAGATATAGGATATTATCCTCATGCCCGTTTTCATTACCGGAAACGCGACACCGAGGAAGTAACCGAGTTTATCCTCATTTATTGTATGGAAGGAGAAGGGTGGTTCGAGTTAGACAAACATCAATATGCAGTTACCGCCAACCAATTTTTCATTCTACCCGAACACCAGGCACACGCTTATGGCAGTAATGAGGAAAATCCCTGGACTATTTACTGGATCCATTTCAATGGAACAAAAGCTGCATTTTTCAGTGCCGGTTTTGACCGTCCGAAAAGCATCACTCCACAAGAGGATTCACGAATCAAAGAAAGATTAGTACTCTTCGAAGAAATCTACTCATCCATCAGTTTCGGATATAGCAAAAATTATATGCTTTATGCCACTACTAGTCTCTTCCATTTTTTAGGTTCCATGAAATTTATTGGCGAATATCGGGATTGTGGCTCTATGCGCAATAGTTACAGAAACAAAGATGTAGTGCAAATAGCGATTCATTTCATGCAAGAAAATTTGAGCAAGACCATTCGTCTGGCAGATATCGCTGCGGAAGTAAACCTCTCGATTTCCTATTTTTCTAATCTGTTTGAAGAAAAGACAGGCTCCTCTCCTCTTCGATATCTTACCTATCTCAGAATACAGGAAGCCTGTCACTACCTAGATTTTACTAACCTAAAAATTAACCAAATAAGTCCCTTGGTAGGCTATGAGGATTCTCTTTATTTCTCCCGGTTATTTACTAAGACGATGGGAATGCCTCCATCAGCTTATAAAAAGAAGAAAAAAGGTTAAGACTTACACCATCTACCAACAGTCAGTCCGGAAAGGAGCAACCGGAAGTCCGTTCTCTCCGTACAAATTACAATCCGGATTATCCGCCCAGCCATAACGTGCAGCAAGAGGGACAGAAACTTTAGGAGAAGAAACTATAATTTTCCCATTCTGGACCATAGCCTCTGCCGAATAAAATACACGGTCCGGTCCTGCAATGGTAAAGCCTTTTAAAGTTGTATCTTTAATCTTAAATCCATCTTGCTTTTGTCCGAAATCCAATTCCATTTTATCCCCTTTGATTATATAATTTTGGAATACAGGAGCCGAACTAGAAACATTTTTTCCATAACTACCGGCTAGGGCAAGCAAAGCCAAACGACGTCCCACCTCTTGCTTATTCTTAGGATGAATATCATCAGCCAAACCAATATCAATGGTCACAGCCATACCAACTTGGTCAAGTTTTAATGCTTTAGTTTGCGCTTCACGCAAAGCCGCCCATTCGGAATTCGGCTGTATTTTCTTGGATTCCATAAAATTAGCCAATTGTACAAAATAAAAGGGGAAATTACTTCGCCATTGCCGGCGCCAATCCGTAATGAGAGCAGGAAACAAATCTCCATATTGTTCCGAACGACCTACATTAGCTTCACCTTGATACCATATTACTCCTTTAATGGGAAAAGCAGTCCATGGTTTGACCATCGCATTGAACAGCACCGTAGGGTAACTGGAACTTTGAATGGGAGAAACCGGTGCGGGTGGAAACCCTTTTAAAGAAAGTCCGATACGATATTTCCAATCTCCTGCCAAACTGATCCGCTTTCCATCAGCTTCTACATAAAGTTCCTCCGCCTTGCCATGAATACCGCCCTCTCCACCAAAATCAGAAACACGAACAGCAAGAACCGCCTTACCAGCCTTCACTAATTTTGCAGGAATGGTATAAGTACGCGGTGTCATATAGCCTGCCCCTCGGGCAATCTCCACCCCATTAAAATAAGTAATGTCTTCATCATCAATCATCCCCAGTCGCAGCGTAAGCGGTTTTCCCGCCCACTCGGCAGGAATTTCCAAGGAACGGCGAAACCAGATGATGCCGTCAAAGTCTTTAAGTCCTTTGCCCTCCCAATAACCGGGTAGGGATATGGTCTGCCAGTCCTCTTCACTCAAGGAAGGTGCCGTCCAACAAAGCTTGCCGTTCTCCATTCCTTTGTCTTTTTCGGTGAACAGGGACTGCCAATGGGCGCGTTCTTCCGAGTAAGCTTGTTCCATCCGATTGGGATCAAAGCCGAGCCGCTCCAGTTTGTCCATTTCTTCCCGAAAGCCCATTACTTGCCGCAAGGTTTCATGATTCGTCCATGCTTCGGCGGGCGTGCCTCCCCATGTACAGTCAATCACTCCTATCGGGACATTCAGTTCTTTCCACAACGCACGGGCATAGAAATAAGCCAATGCGGAGAACTCGGGCACCGTAGCGGATGAGCATTCCTGCCAGCCTCCCAGGGTAGATTCCACTTCTTTGAGTGGAGCCAAGGAGGTATTCTTCTTCACCTGAAACAGACGGATGGCGGGATAAGCCGCCTCTGCTATCTCCTGTTCATAGTTCATTACCTTTCCCCAGCCGGCTACCGGCATTTCCATGTTGGATTGTCCGGAGCAGAACCATACTTCGCCTATCATTACATTTTTCAGTTGCAGTTTCTTGCCGTCGGAGAAGGTGATCTCGTAAGGTCCTCCGGCTGCCGGGGTAGGAATCTTCAAACTCCATTTTCCCTGTCCGTCCGCCTCCGTATGATACTCTTTTCCGTTCCATCCGGTTTTAACGATCAACTGTTTATTCTTTGTTGCATCTCCATAAAACGTGATATCCGTTTTTTGCTGCAATACCATGTTATCTGTAAAAACAGAAGGTAATACGACTTTTGCTTGTAACACTCCGGTACAACCCCAGAGTGCCACAGCCATACATATACATTTCCACATAAATATAAACATGATTATTCAATTCCCCATCCCGGATTCTGAACCAACTTCTCTACACGAAGAATATCTTCCTGCGGAATGGCAAAAAGATAATTCTTCTTTTCAAACTTACGGGTATCAAACACCACTTTCTCAAAGAATGCAGGCGCATCGCTCCGATAGTTCATGCCATGCACTTCGCCGCCTTCTCCACCTTTGTGATAAGTAGGATAAACCCATCCGTCGCCCACTGCCATATCTGCAACCTTCCAACGGCGCACATCAAAGTAGTGATTCCACTCAAACATTAATTCCACTGTCCGCTCACGGCGAATGCGGTTGTCTACCTCTTCCCGATTTTCGGGATAGGCAATACGTTGGAAACCGTTATCATCCTGTCCCACCCCATATTCTGGAATGCCTGCACGGTGACGTACCTTATTGACATATTTCATTGCTTCCTTGTAATCTCCCGTAGCACTCAATGTTTCAGCATAATCCAAATAAACTTCTGCCAGGCGGAGCAAGATATTGTAATAGAGTTCCTGTCTTCTATCTTCTCTAGCCATCTTACGTATACCATATCCACCCATCGGTGCATTATCCAAACATTTTTCATAGCCGGAATTTCCATTATTGGTCAAATCCGTTGTAATTTTACCAAATTCAGTACTTGTATTCAACCAAGTAGAACCGTTAAAAGTAATATTGGCATAAAAACGAGGCTCCCTATTAATCCATTGTTTCAAAACCATGTTATCATTCTTTAAAAAATAATTACGTGAAGGCACTAACGGATCATTATAGTCTTCGGGCCACCCATACATTTCGGCGGATGGAATTCCCGTATACTCAAATTTCTGATACTCAGGATCATCATCTATTCTTAAGCCATTCTTGGTGAAATACATATCTACCATTTCCTGAGTAGTAGAGAGCCCCATATCTCCCCTGACCGCATCATTATTCACATGACGGTGTCCAGGTGTCACATCAGAACTGCGCTCAATATCCTTTCCTTCACGGAACCAAATAAGTTCGTCAGTAAATTTTTCACCGGCAGTTGCCTGACGATAAGACTCATAGAAATCGATTTTCTCCTCTGCTGTATTCACAGTATGCAACTTGAATATTGTTTGGTCAAACTCTCCCAAGAAATCCTGATAAGCTTTTTTTGCAATCTCCCATTTTTGGGCATCTTCTGTGGTAGGAATTAATTGGGTACCATCATGGTTTTTCAAAGAAGCCATATCTTGATTCCCATTGAACAACGGGCTGGCAGCAAACAATAATGTTTTCGCTTTATAAGCTTTACAAAAGGCTTTATCTACCCTACCCTTATTTACTCCTATAGCACGTTGCCAAGCTACTTCTGAGTATGCTATGTCAAGTTGCTTGGTAATAAAATCCACACATTGGTCTATTGTTCTACGTTCGCGCAATACTTCTTCAAGTGGCGCATCTACCGGAATAGGTTTTTCACCCAGTAAAGGCACAGGTCCATACATACGCATCAATAAAAAATAATAGTAAGCCCTCAATGCACGTGCTTGCCCTCTCATATTGACACGTTCTGTTTCTGGTATTTCTAGACAATTATCCACATTGGCAATAAACGTAGAGGCACGTTCTATTCCTTTGTAAAGTTCTCGATAAAAATACTGAAACTGTCCACAGGATGCATCCACCTTTCCACGAGCAACATCGTGTGATGAATGCCAATCATATGTATAATGTCCTTCTAACGAAGCAACAGTCCAAAAACCGCCATGGTACTCTCCGTCCCAATAATATTTTTCTCTTGATTCAGCCGGAACAAAGCTATATACATTTGCCAAAAAAGCCTTTGTCTTCACTTGATCTTTAAAACTCATTTCAATATCATACCGTATTCCCGGCATTTCGGCAAAAAAACTATCGCAAGAACTCAAACCTAACATTAGTCCTAAAGCAGCAACACTTACTTTAACTATATTTCTCATAATCTTTTTTTATTGTTTTCATCTTTGCTTAAAAACTAAAATTCACTCCCAAAGAACAACTCATTACATTCGGATAAGCTGCTCCATTACTGGAATATACTTCCGGGTCCCATAGCTTGAACTTAGAGAAAGTCAGCAAATTAGTTCCCATCAAATAAATTCTAGCACCTTTTACACCAACTGATTTTAACGTATTTTCCGGCAGATTATAAGCTATATTAAACTGTTTCAACCGTAAATAGTCCATATTTCTTAACCACCATGTGCTAGCACGGTAGTTATTACTATTATTTGAGTTGCCATAATGCAAACGTGGATAAAATACATCTTCATTAGTAGGATCATCAGGAGACCAGCGATCTTCTATGTTATCAAACAAGTTATCTATACCAGCCTGACTTGAAAATGGAATAATTGAATTTCCCGAAAGGCAAGTAGTAACATCTGCCGCTCCTTGAAACAAGGCACTTACCGAAAAATATCCAATTTGCACATCAAAGCCGAATCCGTAATTATATTTAGGAATAGTTCCTTGACCAATACGGCAGATATCATTTGAATCAATTTTCTTATCGTTATTTAAGTCGCGATATTTAATATCACCTATGTATACTTGACCAAACTGTGTGGCATGCTTTTCAATTTCTTCTTCACTAGTAAACAAGCCATCAGCAATAAGGCCCCATTGTGAGAACACATTAGTGCCTCGTTTTTCCATCCAAGGATAAGGTTTCGGCGCTTCATCATTCTCAATAATCTTATCTCTATTCCAAGAAGCATTTCCACGCAAAGTAAACGAAACCAAATCATTCACTTGCTGATTCCATTCTAACTGAAATTCAAATCCACTATTATCAACAATTCCCAAATTACCTTTCGGAAGAGAAGATAGACCTAAATAAGTAGGCAATGTCTGACGATTTAAGAAAATACCTGTACGATGTTCTTTAAAATAATCCATCGTGACAGACAAACGGTCATTTAAAAACTTAATATCAATACCCCAATCTTGCTTATGTGATTTTGACCAAGTAACATTGGAACCATAAGTATAAACCGCCCATCCTCCAGGACTACGCCAATCACCAAAATAATAATCCTGCGCACCTCCCATGGTTGCTTCATACAAGAAACGTGCTCCGGCATCATCTGAACCTACCCAACCGTTAGTATATCTCAACTTCAAATAAGATATATACTTTTGTACTGGTGCCCAAAATTTTTCATTTGAGACAGCCCATCCCACACCAAAAGCAGGAAATACCCCAAAGCGTCTGCCTGGCATAAAGTTCTCCGAACCGTTATAGCCTACATTAAATTCAGCAAAGTAACGGTCATTCCAAGAGTAAGTGGCACGTCCAGCAATGCTTTGGCTATTATAAGGTAATGTAGAAGCCATATCGCCTCCAGTAGTATTACGATAAGTCTTCTGGTTATAAAGGAACAAGCCACCTACCCGGTGCAAACCGAAAGCACGATCATAGTTCAATGAAGCTTCAAAATAAATGCTACGGTCACTACCGGTATCACCTCCACCATAATTCAACTGATCGTCACCACTAATATAAATTTGATTCAAACGATAGGTCCCGTCTTCATTAAATACATCATTATTCCATAATCCGGTATTCGGGTCCTTAGAACCTGCATACCAATAGGTACTTTCCATTTTATTGTACTTCAACGTACGTCCAGTCCATGTATCAAATGCCAACGTCGCAGTTACAGATAAGCCCTTGCTCCAATTCCAAAAGTCCAAGTCATGAGCAATACGTAAGTTTGTATAAATCTTTGAATTATATTCATTTCTATAGCCCCGACGAGTAAGCATACCGTAAGGATTAGGATTATAGTTATTACCATCTATCCCTGGAATGCTTCCATTTTGCATTAAAGTAGGATAATAAACAGGATTAATAGCCATAGCTGCTTCGTACAAAGTACCCGAATCTTCTTGTGGATAATTTGTTTCTGCAATGTATCCATTGACCCCCATATCAATACTTAACCGCTTCGTCGGCTTCAAATTCAAGTTCGAAGTAAAATTAAAACGATTATAATCCGTATTGATATTATAGTTCTGTTCATCCATTGAAGTTGTTTTCAATAAACCGGTTTCATTGTAATAAGACAATGATGCATAGTAAGTGGCATTGACAGAGCCGCCGCGGACATTGATATTGGCATGACGGTTATGCCCCATATCTCTAAACAGTTCATCCATCCAGTCTACTGCCGGATACAAATAAGGATTATACATTTTCGGATTATCATTTGGCAACAAGCCATTCGCTTTTTTAGTTGCTTCAATATATTGAGGTGTATAGAGAACCTGTCCAGAATGGTCATTGCCATATGCCTCATTGGCAGCATCCATGTATTGATAAGCATTAGCTAATTTTACCTGTTTGGTCAACATCGTTACCCCTTCATAATAATCCACAGAGAATTGGGGTTTCCCCACTCTACCTGGCTTTGTCTTTATCAAAATAACACCATTCGCACCCCGAACACCATAAACAGCAGTAGCCGAAGCATCTTTTAAGATAGTAAACGATTCAATATCCTCAGGATCAAGTTGATTAAAAGTACGCTCCACCCCATCTACCAATACTAACGGAGAGGAAGACGTGAACGTAGAAATCCCACGAATCCATATTTCAGAACCAGACTTACCCGGTTCTCCTGAACGTTGAATAGTCACCACACCTGGAATGCGTCCGGCAATAGCCGAAGATATATCTCCCGTTGCTGCTTTAATATCAGACATTTTAATAGAGCTCTGTGAACCAACTACTGAAACTTTACGCTGCGCCCCATATCCAACAACCACAACTTCATCTAATGCCGAAACATCTTCCTCCAATACAATATCAACAACATTCTTTTTTCCTATCCTCACTTCCTGAGTTTTATAACCAATATATGAAATTACCAATGTCGGTTGAGCCGATGATGTACTGATGGAGTACTGCCCATTTATATCGGTTATCACTCCATTTGAAGTGCCTTTTTCTAAAATAGATACCCCAATCATCCATTCTCCTTTTACATCTGAAACACGCCCTACTATAGGGGCACGACTTTGCGCATCCACATATATACAAGCGCATACTAACAAGATACTTAACAAGTATCTTCTCAATTGATTTACTACTGTTTTCATACTATTATTATTCAAGCAATCTGTTATTCTACAAAAGCAAAAACCATCCTTTTTTTATTCTTTACAAAAGTTTAAATTCCCTACCTCACTATTATTGTCCGCCTTATTCGGATATCATCAGAAGCTGATCCTATCTGTAGTTCAAACTCCCCAGGTTCTATAACTTCCTCCATATCGGCATTATACAAAGCAAGTTCTGCTATTGGAAGTACTAATTTAACTTCTCTAGTATATCCTACAGGAACAAGCTCTTTTTGAAATGCCTTCAACTGTTGAATGGGAGTAGCCACCGTGCTTACTTTATCACGTACATAAAGCTGCACAACCTCCTTGCCATCGCACCTACCCGTATTCTTGATCATAACGGATACTTTCAATGTATCACTTGCAGCCAATAACGTATCACTCAGTGCACAATCCACATAATCAAACGTAGTATAACTTTTTCCATGTCCAAAGTTCCATAAAGGTTCCGGTTTATCAAAGATATAATGACCTTTAGGTTCTTCAGGAGTACCCGGCTGGTCAAAAGGTTCTTCACGATCTGTCACGAAATGATTATAAAAACAAGGAGTATTACCTGTGCTACGCGGGAAAGATACATTCAACTTACCCGACGGATTCACCTTTCCAAGCAAAATATCTGCCAATGTACATCCTTGCTGCTCACCTGCATACCATTGCACCAACACTGCATCAGCATTTTCTTTCACCCAAGGCATAGCAAGCGGTTTACCCGCAATCAGAACGACAATCATAGGCTTACCCGTTTTCTTTATCTCCTTCAACAGCTCCTCCTGCACCCCAGGAAGTTCCAATGAGGAAAGATCAAATCCTTCACCTGCCGTAGAATATTTAGGACTTCTTCCCAGATAAGTGCTTCGTGTACCTACCGCCACCACAGCTATATCACTGTTACGGACAACTTCCACAGCTTCGGCAATATGTGATTTGTCCTGGCTCCACCAATCACATCCTTCAGCATGACGAATCATTATTTTATCACCTGCACTTTCCTGCAATCCTTGCAACAAACTGACCGCCTCTTTAGTATCCCCCATCGTCCAAGCGTAATCGCCCAACACGGCTTGATTACTGTTAGGCCCCACCACTGCAACAGACTTGTATTTATTCAAGTCTAAAGGAAGAATATCATTTCTGTTTTCCAATAATACGGCACTCTCGTCAGCCACTTTCTTAGCCAATGCCACCTTTTCAGCATTGCGAACGACCTTCTTCACCAGTTTAGGATCACCATAAGTTTCATCAAATAAGCCCAATTCAAACTTCACCGTCAATATTCTGCGCACAGCCTGATCTATATATGCAACATCAAGCCTTCCCTCCTCAACTTGTTTTTCCAATGTTTCGTAAGTCGAATCAATGTTCAAGTCCACTCCGGCCATTAATGCCATACGCGCAGCCTCCTCACGGCTGCCTGCTGCATGATGAAAAGTCATCAGACGCTCCACCGAACCCCAGTCAGAATAAGCGTATCCTTTAAAGCCCAGTTCTCCCCGAAGAATATCAGTCATATAATAAGAAGAACCTGTAACCGGCACTCCATCATACGCACTGTAGCAAGTCATCACCGCCCACGGAGAAGTTTCCCTTATAGCTTTACGGAACGGATAAAGATAGAGACTACGCAATTCACGTTCTCCTCCACTTACTCCCGCACAATTCAAGCCTCCAGACGGAGTACCATGGGCTACAAAATGCTTGGGCATACAAGTAATTCTGTATTTTTGATACCCTTTAATAAACGCCACTCCCATTTCCGCTATCAGATAAGGGTCCTCTCCGTATGTTTCTTCAATACGTCCCCAACGTAACTCGCGGGCAATGTCAAAAACCGGAGAAAGAATTTGATGAATACCTATCGCCTTAGCCTCTTCGCCAGCCGCCTCAGTCATTTGTTGTATTAATTCAGGATTGAAAGTGCTTCCCTGCGCCAAAGCATGAGGAAACAGCGTACAATTATTCTGAATAATACCCTGTATGCCCTCAGCAGAAGTTAACAACGGAATTCCCAAACGGGTCTTAGTACGCATATAATGCTGTAATTCTTTATACATCACGGCGCAATCATAAGCAGACATACTCATTTCATGAGTTGTCCCATAACTTTCCCCCAAGAAGATCCGGTCAATCTCATCCAACCGACCAGACGCACGATTCTGCAATTGCAATACCTTTTCGTGCAATGTCATTCTAGACATAAGGTCGTCTACACGCTTCTCTATTGGAACTGTTCTGTCTTTATAAAGAGGGGTGTCATCTCCAGCCCAAGCTGAAGATGATACACTCATCACTATCCCCATACAGAACAGAATAAATTTATTAGTACACATACTAATCTGAATTATTTGTTATTATAAGGAGTTACCACTAACTTATATTTGTCGCCCTGCAACAAATTCTCATCAAATGTAATGCTCAAATTCTTTGTTTCTCCTGGCATCAACGTAAAATAGTTGTCATTCATCAATGCCGGCAGAATGCGTTCGCCATCCGAAGTACGAACAGCCTGCACATGTACAGCAAAAGCTACTCCCTTAGCCGATTTCGGAAGTGTTATGACCGCTTGTATCTCCGCCTCACCATTCTTACGAATTAACTTGGAAGAAGTTTTCAGTTCAGCTTTTGGCAAAGTATTCAAAGCCGTAAAGTCCAGACGGTCGTTGCCACGCCAGTAATTGTTTTCTGATACGATCTTTCCTGATTTATCTTTCAACGTCAGACGGATAAAATGTACATCACTCAAACCCTCACTAGGCTGTGTTCCACCCAATACATCAAAGCTCCATAATGAGTAACCAAACCACCAACCTAGTTCAATACCAAACATACGTACATAGCGGGCATCGACTTCAGGGAAAGTAATTTCATCGACTCCTCCACGTCCCTCATCAGTTTTATACACTTCTTTCCAAGTCTTGGCGTCATCAGAAACCTGAATTTTATACCCCTTACCAAAAGACGCCTCCCAATCCAAACGAACTCCACCTACAGGTTGTACACTGCCCAAATCCACATAAATCCATTCATTTTCCGCTTTTGCCGCTGCCCAACGGGTATCTTTTTTCCCATCCGTAGCATCCGAAGGCTGTCCATAAGTGGTACTTGAAGCAAAAGTCGGCTTATTCAATGACAGATTTTTACGCTCTTTATTGAAACCTATCGTAAAACATTGCACCGTAGAATTGCTAGGAGAGTTTACGATGGCTGATTGGGTATAAGCCTCCACAGATTTCCCATCCATATTGTAAACTTTTACTTCAGCAGTCAAACCTTCCATATCACGTGCTGTGGTATTAGCAATCTTCACACCGTCCGTCACAGGGTTCCAAAGAATATGCACCGGTTCACAAGCTGATTTTGCCCCCCAGAAAGCTCCTGTCAAATCATAATAATAATCATAAGTTTGCCAAACCATAGACGGATATGCCGACTGTCCCATCCAAGTCATGATGCCTGATGCATCCTCCCACATACGATCCAGCCAACCCTCATACATAGCCTTATTAGACTCAATATTGACAAGCTGAGCCTTACGGCAATAATCTTCAATCCCTTCGGGCTTACCAAAACCTTTGGTTATGGAAGCATCATAACGATCGGGAGCTGCATTAAAAGCATTTTGGCCAAAATAGTGTTTGTTCCACATTTCATCACGAGGCCACCAGTTCTCCTTAGGCATAAACTTCTTAAAACTTTCAAAGGTAGGAACTACAGCTGTACCAATTTCCGTACGGAATCCCCAGCCACGCGCCGGATCTCCTTCCAAGCCATCAGGATATTTAGTAAAATAAAAGCGGGGTTCAAATGCTCCCCACGGACCACTACCGGTCAAGCCCTGAGCATGAGAGTTTGCTTGAAAATAACGATCACCTCCATCAAAAGTCCTGATATTTTCCGCCATCCATCCTTCCAAAGGAGGCTGAGGATTGGACTCATTATCGCCACACCACACGGCTATACTAGGGTGATTACGAACACGTTTGATTTTCTCCATCATATTATTATTGAACACATTGAGGTCATAAGGCAAATTCGGATTAGAGTTTATCCAAAAATCGTCCCATACCATAATGCCATATTTATCACACGCCTCATAGAATTCATCATCTGTAACAGAACCGAGCCAATTACGTATCATATTAAAGTTCATTTCCTTATGCAGACGGATTTTGGTATCATATTCCGCACCACGGCAACGAAGCATATATTCAGACATTCCCCAATTCGCCCCTTTGACAAATACCGGAACATCATTAATATAAACATGGAATGTATTACCTTCTTTATCATAAGAATATTTCTTTATACCAAAAGAAACATCTTTCGTTTCCGAAACCTTTCCATCCACCATCACCTCGAACTTACAATGATAAAGATTGGGGTCTCCATATCCATTCGGCCACCACAGACGCGGCTGGTCTATACACAGTTGTGGGAAATAACGTTTGTCAAACTTCACCTGTTCAGTAGTATAGGCATTCACCTCTAATTCTTTTTGAAAAATAATGTTTCCCGGAGTAATTGTTCCGCGCACCAATACCTTCGTCTTTTCGACCGAGTTATTCTTGACATCAAGCGCCACACTCAAATCAGCTCTGGCACGGGTAGGTAAATTTGTACGTATCCAAGGATCAATTAAAGTAGCTGTTCCCGTATTCGTAAGAAATACCTTATCAGTTATACCACTATTCAACCCCGGCACATAAGGCATCCAATCCCATCCACCACTAGACAAATAGGTAGGGCTGCCCTGATTAGCCAATGGAGTATCAGGTATATGGACAAGTACAGCCAATACATTTTCTTTATCACGATTTACTAGTGAAGTGACATTAAAATGTCCACGATGCATAAACCCATCCAGTTTACCCAATAACGTTCCATTCAGATAGACTTCCGCACGACGGTTTACCCCATTAAAATTCAACCATATCAATTCTTTTGTAAAATCGGCAGGAACACGGAATGTAGTACGATACCAAAAGCTACGGTCGTATTTGTCGCGGTTTACTTGATGAATATTGTCACCAAAGTTAGGATCTTTTTCCAGCCCTGCTATTACATACGAGTTAAAAGCTGTTCCAGGCACAACAGCATCTACCCAGGCAGAAACATTATATCCGTTTTCGCAAAGTGATTTCACATCCGTTCCGACTTCAGCCTGAGGCTTTAATTTCCATCTCATCTGTGGGTTATCGCTATGTAAATATACAGTTTGGGCATGCAGTACTTGCATACATCCCATTAGGGCTAATGCAACCCATGTTTTTTTTACGTTTTTCATATTATAGTCTTTTCATATTTATCAATCATCTATTCCTCTTTTTGCACTTGAAAATGAAACAAGGTACAATGTTCATAAGCTTTCTCCGGTAACACCAGGCAGGAAGGAAAATCCGAATGAGAAGGAGTATCCGGATAAAACTGTGTTTCCAAACAGACGGCTGTATCCGGTCGTTCATAATATCCCGCTGTATACAAAAGAACAGCAGGCAAATCTGTCATCACTGTCATTTTTCGTCCTGTAACAGGTTCGTATAAAGAGGCAGCCTCTAACATCTCCACAGATATTTCATCTTTCAATATATAGCAATGATTATATCCTTTATTCCAAAGTAATTGCTCATGGTCAGCATACAGGTCTGTACCTATTGGTTTTAGGGAAGTAAAGTCAAATGGCGTATTTTTAACATTCATTCTTTTTCCCGTAGGAATAAATGCCGGGGTAGTATCCAATATCCGGTCGGCCGGAATATGCAACCGATGCTCCGTTATCTTTTTTCCCTTACCACACAAATTGAAATATGCATGATTTGTCATATTGATGTAAGTAGCACAGTCAGTTTCCGCATAATGCCGTACAGAAAGTTCATTGTCCTCATTGAAACGATAGTCTGTTATCACGCGGATATTTCCCGGAAAACCTCCTTCTCCGTCTGGCGAATACAGACTAAAACGGATGCCATCCGGTAATTCTTCCCACTGCCACACCTTGTTATGAAAGCCAGAAAAACCGCCATGATTGGTGTTATTCCCATCATTAGCCTCCAAATGGAAGGTTTTCCTATCTATTGTAAAAGAAGCATCGGCTATACGATTGGCAAATCTGCCGATGGTTGCCCCCATATAATAAGAATCTTCCAAATAACCGGCCAAGGAATCATAACCAATCAGCACATTGTCCAATGCTCCTTGAACATCAGGTACTGAAGCTGTAATCCAACGAGCCCCCCAATTCGTGAATTCCATATAGACTCCTGAAGAATTCATCACAGTAAATCGTAATACAGGTTCTCCGTCAGAGGTATAAGTTTCTATTTTATGTGCTATTTTCATATTATTCCAGATTTCAGAAAAATTAAAAGCATCAGGTAGGAAGCAGATGTTTCCTCCTGATGCTTCTAATTTATATGGATAGAAACAATTTATTTGCTATATCCCGGATTCTGGTCTTCAGGGCCGAATGCATCATTTGTTTTAATTTCAGTATCAGGAATAGGATAGCGCTTATGGAAATCTTGAATTGTTCCTGATTCTTTTGCCCAACGGTTACGTTCTTTTATCAATTCTACAAATTTATTAGTACGAAGCAAATCAATACGTCTCCAGCCTTCGAAGCAAAGTTCACGCAAACGTTCATCCATTACCTTATCACGGAATTCATCTTTGCTCATTCCCGAATTCCATTTCTTATCTTCTGGCAAGTTTCCTCCCCATGCACGAGTACGAATTTGATTATTTACGATCTGTACAGCTTCCGAAGTCTGTCCTAATTCATTCAGACATTCAGCATGCAATAATAATACATCAGCATAACGAATCATTGAAAAGTTCTTACCAGAATTCCACATATTATTAATGCCAAGCCCTGAAAGAATATCTGTACGATAGTCTTCATATTTCTTTATATGTGGTTCCAATTCATCTGTAGTTCCCGTCCATTGAGTCTTTGACAAATCAGGAGTTACATATTCAAATGTACCATCCTCCGAATATTTATTAGTATAATACGTAAAATCATAACGCAATGCTTCTTCTTTACGCAAATCTCCATCTTCCCAAATGCCACCTTCTTCTACTGTCTTATAAGCAAAAGGAGTCGGAACTAGAAAATCGTAACCAGAGAAAGAGCATCCCTGACCAAACCAAGAGTCACATGCACGAGAACCACAATCAAACTCCCAATAATTACAATCAGGATATACATTATTAAATTGCAACTCAAACAATGACTCTTTTGTATTAGGATTATCATAACGATACAAGTCAGCATAATCATTTAGTAATTCATATCGTCCCATATTGATAATAGTCTTAAAACATTCATCAGCCTTGGCAAAATCCCGCAATCCTGTCTCTTCCGGAGCTGCCATATAAGCCTTTCCTAACATAGCCCATGCAGCCCCAACAGTAGCACGCTGCGGTTCACTATTATAAGACTCAGGCAAATTATTGGTAGCAGTAATAAAATCATTAATAATATATTCCCATACAGTCTTTAAAGGTTGACGTCCCAAGCCCAATTCATCAGTACGGTTCATATCTATCACAGGGATTTCACCCCAATACATGCTTAATTCAAACATTAATAAACCACGAATAAAGCATGCCTCTCCCATCAACTGTTTAGCACGTTCCGGTTCTTCAGTGGTCATACCCAATGCATATATAGCTTTAGCAGCTGAAACGACAGCCGGCCAACGGTTGTTCCAAATAGAACTAACCTGAGTAGATGTAGGATTCAACTGTCCATTATATTTATCCATACCAGCTTGATCTCCTGAAGAAATCAACTGATAATTACCCTGCTGTGTTTCATCTGTCCCCAAATAAGGCATCAATCCATTACGCCCTTCTTTACAGCCCCTATAACTCTTATACAATCCAAGAACTAAAGGTTCTACATTATCTATTTTTTCAAATACTTGTTCCTCAGTCAAAGATCCCGTAGGTTCTACTTGCAGAAAGTCTGAGCAAGAAGAAGTATTCAGTGCAAAGGACAAAGCCAAAGCATATATCGCACTATATCTATATATCTTTTTCATTGTTGTGTTTTCTTTTAAAATTAGACTATTTATTCTATCCTTCCATTAAAAAGCCAAATTAAGACCAAAAGTATACATACGTGTAGGAGGATACCAATCACCGGTTTCCGGATCATAACCATTATAATTAGTTAAACAAAAAAGATTAGAACCGGTGGCATAAACACGCAGGTTAGTCAGTTTCAGAGCATTTATCACTTTAGTCGGGAAAGTATAGGCCAATGTCAAAGCAGACAAACGCAAGAAAGAAGCTTTCTGCACACTAAAATCCATAGAACTTGCACCATAATGATTATAATCAAAGCCAGCCAACACACGTGGAAATTCAGCATCTGTATTTTCAGGAGTCCAACGATCCAACAAATCCGTTGATGCGACTCCAGATCCAGTACTTCCAATCAAAGTTTCATACCAAGGGCTCAATTTTTTAGCCCCATAAGAATAACTGAAGACTGCATTTAAAGACAATCCCTTCCAAGAAAAATCTGTAGAAAAACCGCCATAAAACTTAGGATCAGTGGAACCAATTACAACACGGTCATTTTGATCTATCTGTCCATTATTATCATAATCCAATGGATACAAATCACCGGGATTCACATTATATCCATTCCAATTTATTTTATTCAAACGATCCATATCAATTTCTTGGGCAATTCCACCTGTTTTCCAAATATAAATTGTGTTACGAGACTCACCAAGGAATAAATTACCTTCTTTTTGAATATTACGATCACTATCTACATTATATACAACATCATTATCACCATATAATCGAGTTACCTTATTTTTATCCATAGACAATGTAGCTGCAAAATTCCATTCAAAATCTTTAGCTCTTACCAAATTGGCATTCAAAGCAAATTCCAAACCTTTGTTTTCAATCGCACCTATATTTTCAATAGTACTACTGAAACCAGTAGTCGTAGGTAACGAATGACTCATTAACAAATCCTTATTTTTTATCAAGAAAGCATCAACAGACAAACGTACTCTATTCTGTAAGAAAGCCATATCTACTCCTAAATTCCATTGTTTTTGTTTCTCCCAACTAATATCCGGAGTACCACGTCGCCCATTGGAAACAAAAGAATTTGTATAACCTGTATCGGAAGTACCCGTATAGCTGACATTATATAAAGATAAATAGGCAAAATCATCAATATTCTGATTACCAACAATACCAAAACCAGCACGTAACTTTAACTGATCAAAAATTGTCTGATTTTTCATGAACTTTTCTTCTGTAATATTCCAAGCTGCAGACACAGACGGGAAAATACCCCACTGATTTCCTTTAGCAAATTTAGAAGAACCGTCGTAACGCGCAGTCGCCGTTAATAAATATTTACCCGCATAGTTATAGTTAACACGAGCGATATAAGATAATAATGTTTGCTCGGACCAAGCTGTACTTAAGCCACGCTGATCTTTTTTATAACCAGATCCCAAACTATGATATCCAAATAAATTAGTGCCAAACCCTGTTGCCGTAGCATTAATATAATTATACGTAGTCCGTGTAGCACTGGTACCAACCATCGCATTCAACTTATGTTTGCCAAAAGAAACTTCATAAGACAGTGAATTATCCCATTGCCATACAGTACGTGTATCTCTATCATCTTTGGCTTCCCCTTGTGTTCCATAACGTTCCGACTCATAAATATCATTCGGGGTATATTTATTCTGCTGCTTCTGAGCATAATCAATAGAGAAAGTAGAACGCAAGTTCAATCCTTCAATAGGATTGATATTAATATAATTAGAACTCAACAAACGATTATACACCAAATCATTATCAACTTTCAAAGATCGTAACGGATTAAAATTATTTTGATCAAAAATACCTTGCCAATTTAAAGTTTCAATCTCATCAGAAATTTCCAACATCGGATTAGCACAACGTGCACGATTCATTACTCCATCATCAACCAACGTGTTCTCGGTACGTGTAAAAGTTGTATTAGTACCTACTTTCAGCCAGGATTTAATCTGTTGATCCGCATTAATACGTCCTGTGTATTTTTCTTGTTCAGACTTCTCAATTACACCTTTATTATCTGTATAACCAAAACTAATATAATAAGAACCTTTATCATTGCCATTCGAAAGACTTACTACATGATTGTGTTGTACTCCAGTACGGCTCACAGCATCCAGCCAATCATAATTTTTATTATTGTCGTAAGCATCGAATTCATAATCAGCAAAAACAGTATTCGATCCCATTATCACATCATTGACATAAGCATTGACATCCCCGTCAGGATTTGTTTGCATATAACCATTCGTATAAGCTTCCTTTCTAAGTTCAAATAATTGACGGGTATTCATTGTTTTTGGAGTATTAGCGTAGGTCTGAAAGCCAATCCAGCCATCATAAGAAACTTTACCTTCGCCTTTTTTACCCTTCTTTGTTGTAATAACAACAACACCATTGGAACCACGTGAACCATACAGAGCTGTAGCTGATGCATCTTTCAAGACCTCAATAGAAGCCACATCATTCAAATTGACTGCATTAAATCCAGAGAATGAATTATCCATAACCATACCATCTATGACATAAATAGGGTCCGTAGATCCATTTATGGTATTAATACCACGAATTTTAATAGATGCATCATCCGTAGGACGTGTAGGCTGAGAAATGAACACACCTGCGACACGGCCTTGAAGAGCCTGATTTACATTCGTCACCGGTTTTTCTTCCAAAACTTTAGAACTGACACTGGCAACAGCTCCTGTCAAATCACTCTTCTTCATCGAAGTACCTACAACAACCACTTCGTCTAATGTTTCAGTATCTTCCGCCATCACCACTTTGACAGGTTGGTTACCCATTACCTTTACATCTTGGGCAACATATCCTATATAAGAAATATGTAATGTTTCCCCTTTCTGAACTGATAATGTAAAGTTGCCATCAAAATCGGTAATAGTCCCATTGGTTGTACCTTTTACCACTACACTTGCACCAATGATAGGTTCGGATGTAACATCCACCACCTGTCCTGTAACCGTTATGTTCTGTGCCAACATATTGCAGCAACAAAACATGATAAGGATTAAATTAATAAGCCTAATTCTTTTCATAATTTGTAAATTTAAGTACGATTTAAAGTTTATATTGGTTTATTCTTCCATTTTGAAAATTGCGACATCACATGCAGGAACCGTTACTTCCAGGTTAGTCTTAGCAGTACTTTCAATGCCACTCCATAATTCTTTCAACTTATATTCCTTTGACGAATCCAACCCCAGACGCTCTAAAGCTGTAGTCATCTTCAACTCTTGATCCATATAGTTGAACACCGCATAATAAGCCTTACCATCCTTATCCATGCGTACAAACTGATTTTCTGACTTTTCACCATTCCCATCTACAGGATGAAAAGATTCCCCATTGGCTATGGCATTGATCTCGGCATTCGTCAAATATTTCATCGCCTTCTCTTTCACCTCTTTAGAACCGCCTTTGCTGAAATCATCTCCAGCAAT
>OGNU01000168.1_pt1 | contig 29868 bp, 18 predicted proteins | sample 1573581 | NCBI WGS metagenome assembly OGNU01 (sample SAMEA2581992, study PRJEB24529) | metagenome | biome: Human gut stool | place: China | collected 2011 | reverse complement strand
GCCGCCGGCGACAGCGTCATGAAGGCCGAAGGCAAGGTGAGCGACGAGGCTGCGGTCGCGTTGGTTGAAAGGCTCACGGAGCGCGAGCTCGAGGTGGCCAAGCTGGTGGCGCAGGGGCTTGTGAGCCGTATCGTCGGTGAGCGACTCGGCATTTCGCCGCGTACGGCTGAACTGCATCGCTCACACGCAATGAAGAAGCTTTCGGCTTCCAGTCCGGAACATCTTAAAAATATTCTCAAAAGCGCCGGCGCAATTTGAATTTTTTGGCCTCTGCGACGGCGGCGCCAATGTCAAAATCCAGAAAACTTTTTTGATCCTTACCACCATGAACAAAACAATCACTCTGGCGGTCGCCGCAACATGCGCCCTGTGCGCCGGCAGCACTTTCGCTGCGGAATACGCGCTCGGTGCGGGTATCCACATGAACGCCAGCGAATACAAAGGCGTGGATATCGAAGTTGTTCCGGCTCCGATCATGAACGCCGAGACGGAATACTTCTATCTGCACGGCCTGGAAGCGGGCGGCTATCTTTTGAAGAGTCCCAAGCATGCCGTCATGCTCGGCGTGTCGTATATGCCGCTTGAATTTGATGCCGGCGACAGTGACGACCGTCAGATGAAGCAGTTGGACGATCGCGATGCGAGCGCCTTTCTTAATCTGAGCTACCGCTACACCGGTGATTGGGCCAGTTTCGGCGCCAAGATTTCCGGCGACATTCTGGGCGAGAGCAACGGCATTCTCGTTGACGTGAATGCCGCCAAGCGCTTTCAGATTCAGCGCTTGGGCATCACGCCGATGATCGGTGTGACCTGGTCGAGCGCCAACTTCAACGACTACTACTACGGTATTTCCGCAGCCGAATCCGCCAGAAGCGGTCTGGAAGAATACGAAGCCGACAGCTCCGTGACACCCTACGCCCGCATGGTGTTTGACTACAGCTTCAACGATCACCTCTCGATCTGGCTGGAAGGCTCCGTACGTCACCTCGGCAGCGAAGTCAAGGACAGCCCGATGGTTGAAGACAGCGTGCGTCTGGGCTTTGGCGGCGGCGTCAATTGGCGCTTCTAAACAAGTCTGACACAAAGAAAACGAGCAGCGCTTGTCGGGCGATTTGCTCGTTTTTTTCCAAAAAACGAGAGATTAGCGTCAGACGCAGGCTTCGATTTGTTCGGAAACCTCGAGCCACTGAGCTTCAAGCTCTTCGAGAACGCCGGCTGCTTCACCGCGCCGGCGCGTGACGTCGGCCACGGTTTCAGCAGGCGTCTTTTCGTACCATGCGGTGTCAGCAAGCTGTGCGTCTAGCGAGGCAAGCTCTTCGCTGACCTTGCCCATTTCCTTTTCCACCTTGGCGAGCTTCGCGAGAAGCGGCTTTTTGAGTGCCGCAATGCGGTTGCGCTCAAGAGCTTCGAGTTTGCGTTGCTCTTTGCGATTGATTCCTGCAGAAGCTTGCTGCGGAGTCACGGGCTTGTCGGCTGTCTGCGACAGCTTTCGGTGCTGCAAAACAAAAGCCGCGTAGTCGTCGAGGTCACCGTCGTATTCGGTCACGGCGCCGTCGTGCACCAAAATGAGTTTGTCGCAGACGCTGCGCAGAAGATGGCGGTCGTGTGAGACGAGCAGCAAGGTGCCTTCAAAGGAAGAAAGCGCCACGGTGAGCGCTTCGCGGGTGGCCATGTCCAAATGGTTGGTCGGTTCGTCCAAGACGATCAGATTGGGCTTGTCCCAGACAATCAGAGCAAGAGCCAGGCGAGCTTTTTCGCCGCCCGAAAGAACGCCGATCAAAGTGTCGACCTTGTCGCCCGAAAAGCGGAATTTTCCGAGATGGTCTCTTAGCTGCTGTTCACGAACCAAGGGGGCTTTTCGCTTCATGACGTCAAGAGGCGTTTCGTCGGGATCGAGTGCTTCGAGCTGATGCTGAGCAAAGTAGCCGATCTGAAGTCCCTGGCCGTCGCGCACCGTGCCGTGCAGAGGTTCGAGCTTTCCGACGAGCGTCTTGATGAGCGTGGACTTGCCCGCGCCGTTGACGCCGAGCACACCGATGCGTTCGCCCGAGCGGATACAGAGATTGACGCCGCTTAGAACGCGGTTCTCACCATAGCCGGCCGCAACATCTTCAAGGGTTACCAGCTGCGTGGGCATGCGTTCGGGCTGTTCGAACGCAAAGCGCCAGCTGGTGGCGCTGCGCACGGGTTCGACGACTTCGAGACGCTCGAGCATCTTGATGCGCGACTGTGCCTGACGCGCCTTCGTGGCCTTGTAGCGGAAGCGCTCGATGTAGCTTTTGAGGTGAGCAGCCGTACGCTCATAGGCTTTGCGGTTGGCCTCCTGCAGGCGCAGGTTCTGGACGCGCTGCATTTCGTAGAACGAATAGTTGCCGCCGTAGCGCGTGATGGTACCGTCTTCAACAGCCCAAGTCGTCTGCACGGCACGATCGAGAAACTCTCGGTCGTGGCTGATGATGATTACAGTGCAGGTCAGACGCTTGAGCCAGGCTTCAAGCCAGATGAGACTGTCGATGTCCAGGTGGTTGGTGGGTTCGTCCAAAAGCAGCAGCTGTGCCGGGTTAATGAGACAACGAGCCAAAGCCAGGCGATTGCGCCAGCCGCCCGAGAATTCCCGTACGGTGCGGGTTTCGTCCCCGGGCAGAAAGCCCAGACCATTCATGATCGTGAGCGCCTGCGCCTTAACCGCGCCTTCGTTGATTTCAGCCAGATGTGCGGCGGCCGCAGCGATACGCATGTCGTCGCCGCTTTTGTGTGCGGCGACTTGCTCAGCTTGGGCCGCCGCGAGCGGAGCGTGGCCTTCAAGCACGTACTGCAACGCTTCGCGATCGGTCTCTTCCACGCTCTGCGCGACTTCGGAAACCAGTTCCGGCACGTCGATGGTGCCCGATTCAGGACTCAGTTCGCCCAGAATGGCGGCAAAAAGCGACGATTTGCCGCTTCCGTTCTCACCGACGAGCGCAATGCGCTCGCCGTCGGAAGCGACCAGATTGACGTTGTCGTACAGCGTACGCGTGCCGCGCACAATCGAAAGGTGTTGGAGTCTGAGCATGGAAACAATTTCAGGGCGCGAGAAAGCCGCGCCCTGACAAACATTGGCAAAAGTGTCGGCTTACAGGTGCTGAAGGTCTTCGGCGCGCACGGCAAAGACCATGTCTTCTTCTTCTTCGGTCGAAAGCCACGTGACGGGCAGTTCGGGCCAGATGGCCTCGAACGCTTCGCGGCCGTCTCCGATTTCAACGATGGCTACGCCGTTTTCCGTCAGGTGTTCTTTGAGCGCGGGCATGAAGCGGCGCATGAAGTCCATTCCGTCGTCTCCGGCTTCCAGAGCCAGCGCCGGTTCGTGACGGTATTCGGCAGGGAGCTCTTCCATGGCTTGTTGCGTCACGTATGGAGGATTGGAGATGATGAGGTCGAACTTGCGCTTGCCCAGATGCGAGAAGATGTCGGTCTGGACAAGTTCCAGCGTGTCGTCAAGGCCGTACTTCGAGCGGTTGATTTTGGCGACTTCGAGTGCATCGGCACTGATGTCGGCGCCCGTGACCTGCGCTTCGGGAAATGCCATCTGCGCGAGGATCGCAAGGCAACCGCTGCCGGTGCACATGTCCAACACCGTGTGTACGTTTTCAGGCTCAACCCAAGGCTCGAGCCCTTCTTCAAGAAGTTCGGCAATGTAGCTGCGCGGAATCAGCACGCGCTCGTCCACATAGAAGGGGTGCTCGGTGAGCCAGGCTTCGTGCACGAGATACGGCGCGGGGACCTTGTTGTGCACGCGAGACTCGATGTTTTTCAGAACTTCCCAGAGCTCGTCCTGCGTGAGGTGCGCATTCCAGAAGGCTTCGAGGCGGTCAAAAGGAAGCTTGAGGGTGCGCAGCACAAGAAAAGTGGCTTCTTCCCAGTAGTCGGCCGTGCCGTGCCCGAGACTCACGTCAAAGCGCTCCATCTCGCTCATGGCCCAGCGAACCACGTCGCAGACGGTGTGCAGTTCGGTCGGATATTGATGATGAGACATCAGAAGTTCTCCAAATACGCTTTAGCGGTGCGGTAGTAGATTTCGGCGAGCGCTTCGAGTTCGTCGATGCCCGCACATTCGTTGACGCTGTGAATCGTTGCGTTGATAGGCCCGAATTCTACGGTTTCGCGGCTGATGCTGCTGATAAAGCGCGCGTCCGAGGTACCGCCGCCGGTTGAAAGTTCGGGTCTCACCCCCGTGACGTCGGCAATGGCCTGTGTCAGCTTTTGCGTCATGCTGCCCGGATTCGTTACAAACGGTTCGGCGCTGCGCTTCCATTCAAAGCACGCATCAAGTGTGTATTTGGCGGCAAGATCCTCGATGGTCTTGATGAGGCGCTCAGCCGTCCACTCGGTGTTGAATCGAATGTTAAAGAGCGCCGTGAGTTCTCCGGGGACCACATTGACGGCGCCAACGCCGGCCTGAATGTTGGAAATCTGGAAGGTGGTCGGACCGAAGTAGTCGTTGCCCTGATCCCATTGCTTAACAGCGAGTTCGGCAAAAAACGGTGCAGCTTCGTGAATGGGGTTGCGCGCCAGATGCGGGTAGGCGACGTGTCCGGCCTTGCCCCGAATCGTGACTTTTCCGTTCAGAGAACCCCGACGACCGTTTTTGATCGTGTCACCGAAAAACCTCGAGCAAGAGGGTTCGCCAACGATGCAGGCGTCAATCGTCACACCTTCATCTTTGAGCTTTTGTACCACACGTTTGGTACCTTCATATCCGTCGCCTTCTTCGTCAGAAGTGATCAGAAAAGCAAGCGTTCCCGGATGATCCGGTTTTTCCTGAACCAGACGCGCAAAGGCAACGGCGGCTGCCGCAACAGATCCTTTCATGTCGGCTGCGCCGCGGGCGTAGAGCTTGCCATCTCGCACGGTCGGCTCAAAAGGAGGCGTTGTCCATAGGGCAGGATCGCCTGCCGGAACCACATCGACGTGTCCGGCAAAGACGAATAGGGGCGCGCCGTTGCCGTGCGTGATCCAGGCGTTGGTGGTGCCGTTGGGCGTGCGTTCGATTTCAAACGCAAAACCCGAGGGCTCAAGCGCTGCTTGCAAAACGGCCATGCATTCTGCTTCATCGGGCGTGACCGAGGGGCGGGCAAGCAGCTTTTGGGCAAGATCAATGACGGGCATGACCGATCAGTCGCGCAGCAGATCGTTGATGGAGGTCTTGGAGCGGGTCTTGGCATCGACGCGCTTGACGATGACGGCGCAGTTGAGGTTGTAAGTGCCGTCCTTGCTCGGCAACGAGCCCGGGACGACCACGGAACCGGCCGGCACACGGCCGCGCAGGATTTCGCCCGTTGTGCGGTCGTAGATCTTGGTTGACTGACCGATGAAGACGCCCATGGAAATCACGGAGTTTTCTTCGACGACCACGCCTTCGACGATTTCGCTGCGTGCGCCGATGAAGCAGTTGTCCTCAATGATCGTGGGGCCGGCCTGCACGGGTTCGAGAACGCCGCCGATGCCAACGCCGCCCGAGAGGTGGCAGTTCTTGCCGACCTGAGCGCAGGAGCCCACGGTGGCCCACGTATCGACCATCGTGCCAGAGCCCACGCGTGCGCCGACGTTTACGAAGGAGGGCATCAGCACGGCGCCCGGTTCAATGAAGGAGCCGTAGCGGGCGATGGCGCCGGGGATGGCGCGGATGCCGGACTCGGAAATCTTCTGGCCGTCGTTGTCGTGGAACTTCACGGGCAGCTTGTCGTACCAGGTAAAGGGACCGGCCTTCATCACTTCGTTGGGCATCAGACGGAAACTCAGAAGAACTGCCTTCTTGATCCACTGGTGCGTAAGCCACCCTTCGGCGGTCTTTTCTGCCACGCGCATCGAGCCGTTGTTCAGGCCCGCGAGCACGCTCATGATGGCTTCACGCTGATCGGCAGCGATCGTTTCGGCATTCCACTGATCGCGGCTGTCCCATGCGGATTCGATAATGGAGGTAAGTTCCTGAGTCATTTCTTGTGTTCCTTTCAAAGGTTGGCGCACTTGCTCGCGTACCGAGCCTCCCTGCGCGCCGTTTGTTAAAAAATCGGTTTTACGGATGATAGGTCACTTGCGCGATAGAGCAAAGTTGCGGATGCGCTCTGCCGCTTCGCCGATGCGCTCGGGCTCGGCAACCAGTGCGATGCGCACGTAGCCTGCGCCCGGGTTCATGGTCGAGCCGTCGGCAAGTGTCACGTTACGCGACAGGTAGGAGCCCGGCAGCACCGTGACACCCGTCTGACGATAGAGTTCGCGAGCAAAGATTTCATCGTCTTCACCGACGTTGGCCCAGAGGTAGAAGCTAGCCTGCGGCATGGGCGCGTCAATCACAGAGTTCAGAATGGGTTGCGCGACGGCAAATTTTTCACGATACAGACGGCGGTTTTCCACGACGTGCGCCTCGTCGTTCCAGGCAGCAATTGAAGCGGCCTGAATCATCGGGTTCATGGCCGAGCCGTGATAGGTGCGGTAAAGAAGGTAAGAGGCGATGAGCGAGCGGTCACCGGCCACAAAGCCGCTGCGCAGCCCCGGCGCATTGCTGCGCTTGGAAAGGCTGTTTAATACGATGATGTTTTTCAGATCGGTTCGGCCGCAGGCTTTGGCCGCCGTCATGGCGCCGATCGGAGCGTTGCCTTCTTCGAAATAAATTTCGCTGTAGCACTCGTCGCTTGCGATGACAAAACCGTATCGATCCGAAAGAGCAAAGAGTTTTTTCCAGTCGTCCAAATCAAAGACGGATCCCGTCGGGTTGCCCGGAGAGCATATGTAGACAAGCTGAGTTTGAGAAAGTGTTTCGGAACTCAATACGGACAAATCGAGTTTGTAGCCGTTTTCGAGCGTCAGCGGCAAGTACACGGGATCGGCTCCGGCCAGAAACGTTGCGCCTTCGTAAATCTGATAGAAGGGAACGGGCATCACGACTTTGGCGCCGCCTTTGACGGTCGGGTCGACAAGGCATTGGACCAGACTGAAAAGGGCTTCGCGGGTGCCGAGCACCGGCAGGATTTCGGTCGCGGGATCCGGGGTCAGCCCGTAGCGGCGTTCGCACCAGGCGCTGATGGCTTCACGCAGGGCAGGGTTGCCTGCCGTGCCCGGGTAGGAGCTCATGAGCGAAATGTTCTGAGCAATCGCTTCGCCAATGCACTGAGGAATCGGATGACAGGGTTCGCCGATGCCGAGCGAAATCGGCTTGAGTTTGCCTTCGGCCGGAACAATTCCCTCGAAGAGTTTGCGCAGTCGGGCAAAAGGGTAGGGGCGGGTGCGAGAAAGTCCGGGATTGGGCACGGGAGAATCCTTTGTAAAAGAAGCGGCCTTAGTGAAAAACGGCGCGGGCACATCCAAAAAATTATAAGGTGGCTTTTGCCTTGAAAATGCGCGGTGACGGTACAATCCGAACACAAGCGCCGCATGTTTCTTTTTCAGGCGCTTTCTTTTTTGTTGGCATCCTTTTTCACTTAACAAACCGTGCGTCTAAAACAGCTTCGCATTTCCGGCTTCAAGAGCTTTGCCGATACCACCGTCATCGAATTTCCGGGGGCGGTGGCCGGTATTGTCGGCCCCAATGGCTGCGGCAAATCCAATGTGATTGATGCCATCCGCTGGGTGCTGGGCGAAGCGCGCGTCTCCGAATTGCGCGGCTCGACGTCCATGAGCGAACTCATTTTTTCGGGTTCGGTGAATCGTCCGGCATCTTCCCGCGCTTCGGTCGAACTGGTGCTCGACAACTCCGACGGCACGATCAAGGGGGCCTGGGGGCGCTATACGGAGCTTTCCGTCAAGCGCGTCGTCACGCGCGACGGCAGCAATGCGTACCTCATCAACAATCAGCAGGTGCGCCGCCGAGACGTGCAGGACATCTTCATGGGCACCGGCCTGGGGCCCCGCTCCTATGCGATCATCAGCCAGGGCATGATCAGCAACTTCATCAAGGCCAAGCCTGAGGAGCTGCGCGTGTATCTGGAAGAAGCCGCCGGCGTGAGCAAGTACAAGGATCGTCGCCGCGAAACCGAAACGGCACTGGCCGGTACGCGCAACAATCTTGAGAAGGTCAGCTACCTGCAGGAAACGAAGCGCACCGAAATCGAGCGCCTGACGGCCGAAGCCGAAGTGGCTGCTCGATGGAAGGAACTCACCGGCCAAAGGGATACGGCGGAACTCTTGTGGTACTTCCTGCAGGAGCAAGATGCGGGAGCGGCGGTCAATAAGGTCAACGCGCAGATTGCGGCGCGTGAAGCCGATCTGCTGCAGGGAAGAGGTGAACTGCAAAAACTTACAACGCAGATTGATGCTTTAAAGGAAGAGGCCCGCGTTAGGCGCGAAGCGGCTGACAAGGCCCGCGAAGCGGCTTGGCAGGCCAATGCCCGCGTCACTGAACTCGAAGGGGCGATTGCACGCATCATTACGGAAAAGGATTCGCTTGCCCGCGAAATCGCCAATGCGGCAGAGAGCATTGCACGACGCCGCAACGAACGGGATACCGCTTTGAGTCGGTTGGCCGAACTCGCCGCCAAGGAGCAGGAACTGCGCGAAAACGCTGAGGCCATGACCGAAGAGTGTGCGGCCGCTCAGGAAAGCGCTCTGGAACTTCAGCAGGACTGCGAGGAGAAAAAAGAGGCTTACGAAAAGGCCCGACAGGATGCTGCCGCACATGAAAAGCGAATGGAAGTTCTAAACGTCCAGATGCAGGCTTTGACGCGTGAATTAAACGACGTTGAAGCGCGGCTGGAAGCGATCGAAGCCGAGCGCCGCTCGGGGCAGGCGCCCGATGAAGAGCGCTTTGCTGAGCTTTCGGCGCTGATTGAAGAGACGCAGGCGCAGTTTGAAGAACTGACGGCAAAGGTTGAGGAAAAAAAGACCGAGCTTGAGTTGTCTCGCAACGCCAACGATGAGACCCGTGCTCAAAAGGAACGCCTGAGTGCGATTCACGCTCGGACCGTAGCGCGACTGCAGGCGATTGAAGCGCTGCAGCAAAAGTCTCAGGCCGAAGGCAAGCTTCCTGCATGGCTCGGCAAAATGGGACTCTCCCAAGCCGCGCGTCTTTTCGAAAAGATCACGGTTGAAGACGGTTGGGCCGTGGCGCTCGAAGCGGTGTTAAGCGCCAAAGCAGGAGCGCTCAACATGAGCGTTCTCGAACGAGCGGCCGGTTTTGAATACGATCCGCCTCCCGCGCGCCTCGTGTTTTACGGTGAGCCCAAGGGGCAGACGGCATCTCTGCCTAAGCTTGCCAAACCGCTTGCCGAAAAAGTCGCCTCGGACGACCCTAAGGTAAAAGGGGCGCTCGAGGAATGGCTTGCCGGCGTTTATGTCACCGATACGCTCGATGAGGCGGTGGCTCGACGCTCGGAACTTGCCCGTGGCGAGCGTTTTGTCACGCCAAAGGGCCATATTGTTGACGCGATTTCGATCAGCTTCTGGGCTGAGGAGAGCGAAAGTGCCGGCGTCATGTCTCGGGCGGCCGAAATTCGCACGCTTTCGGAACAGTCCACACGCGAGCGCGATGAGCTCGATGCGATTGACGAAAAACTGGTGGCTCAGCAGGGGGCCCTGAAAGTGGCTCAAGCGCAGGCTGCCGAAACGAGCCGCGCGGCTGATGCAAGCCGCAACGAGTTGCACATGCTGCAGGTCGAATATTCGGCACAGTCCGCCGCCATTGATGCCTGGCGTGAAAAGAGCCGTCGAACGGCCGATCAGGAAGCCGAACTGAAAATGCGTCACGAAGAACTCATGGCGCAGCAGGAAGAGACGGATGCGGCGTTCGAGCAGGCCGATCAGACGCTTGCAGAGGCTCAACAAAAGACGCTTGACGCCAAGGTGGCGCTTGAAGAGGCTGAACACGCTTCGTCGGCTCTGACGGAAAAAGTCAGAAGTCTGGAAAGTCAGATCGATCTCATGCGCGTGCAGTTGCAGACCAATCAGGAACGTGTGCGCGATGCGAAGGAGCGACAGAGCGGAGCCGACGAGGAAATTGAAAATCTGACGGCACATATGGAAGAACTGGCCGCTCGCCGCGAAAGCCTGGACGAAACTGCCCAACGCGAGGGGCTATCGCGCGTGCTTGAGGAACTCAACGGCAAAAACGAGGCGCACAAGGCGGCCGAGGCTGAGTGCGCCCGAGCCGAACAGGAACTTGAAGCCGCACGAACCCGCAATGCGGATTTGAATGCCGCCCAGACGCCGTTGCTGCAGGAAATCGCGGACCTCAAGGTGCGCCGAGAAAGCTGGATTACGCAAAGCGCGGTCTTTACCGAGCACTTGGATGCCGCTCAGGCCGATCGTCAGGCGCTGGCGCTGCAGGTGCAGGAAGAGGGGTTGCGCGCGTCCACGCTCAAGAGCCGCGTTTCGCGCCTAAACGAGGCCATTGCCGCGCTGGGAGCGGTCAACCATGCCGCGCTTGAGAACCTTCAGGAAAGCCGCCGCGCGATGGAAGAAACCGAACGACAGGTGGCGGACTTGGAAGAAGCCATCGCCAACCTGGAAGCAACGATTCGCAAGATCGATGCCGAAACCCGAGAGCTGTTGCGCACCACATTTACGGAGGTCAACAAGAACTTCCGAGAGATGTTTACGGGGCTTTTCGGCGGCGGTAGTGCCGAACTGCGGATGAGCGGCGAAGAGATTCTGGAAGCGGGCGTAGAGGTGTCGGCTCAGCCGCCGGGCAAGAAAAACGCCAGCGTCAAGCTTCTTTCGGGCGGCGAGCAGGCGATGACAGCAACGGCTCTGGTGTTTGCCATCTTCAAACTCAACCCGGCTCCCTTCTGTTTGCTTGACGAAGTCGACGCACCGCTCGATGAAGCCAATCAGGATCGACTGGCCCGTCGCATCCTGCAGATGAGCAGCAACACGCAGTTCATGATGATTACGCATCACCGAGTCACGATGGAGCATTTGCGAACCCTGGTCGGCGTTACCATGAAAGAGCCCGGCGTTTCTCGTGTCGTATCAGTGGATGTGGAGCAGGCCTCCGAGATGGCAGCCCAATAAAAGGGTCTCTTGCACTACAATTTCCGGTTGTTCGAACGTTAACGGAGTCAGGCGCATGCCTAATATTGAACCCCTGTACATAGCTATTTTCATTGCGATTGTCATTGGTGTCGTCTGGTACTTCCAGCATAAGAAAGACAAGCACGCACAGGAAGTTGGCGACAATCTTCTCAAGAAAGCCGCGGGCGACAAACGCAATGCAGGCGCTCTTTCCGACAATGCATCCGTTGACGAGGAGTCGGTGCCGGTACTTACGGCTGCCGATGAAGACCCTGAGGCTGCGGCAGGAGCTGCTGCCGCGGTTTCCACTCAGCCGCTCGAAGAAACCGTTTCGGTGCCGGTTCAGCAGCCGGCTGAACCCGTTGCGCAACCGGTTGTGTCCCAGGATGTCCTGCGCGCGCCGACCGTTCAGCGCCGCAAGCCGGAAGTGGATCCAGCGGTAGAAGCCGTGATCAACATCACGCCGCTTGACGGTTCTTTCGATATTCGCCTGCTCAAGCAGCGCATTGCCGATATTGAGGCTGAACCTCTTCTGAAGGATCTCGTGCGCGTTCAGTGCTTCGACAAGGTCAGCGGCCTGTGGTACGACGGCGCCGATCGCGTGACCGAGTGCACGCAGATTTATCTTTCGATGCTGCTTGCCAATCGTTCGCGCTGCGTCGATCAGCCGACGGCTTCGAAATTCATGATTCATGCCGAGCAGTTCGCAATCGAACTCAAGGGCGAATCCGAAACGCCCGACTCCAACGAAATGATTCAGGGCGCCGAGCGCATCCAGCGCATCATTCAGGCCTTTGACAAGCGCCTGTGCGTTAAGCTCGTGGCCGCCAAGGACATCGGAGAGGAAGAGCTCGACGCTGCGGCCAAGGCTTGCGGCTTCGTGAAGGAAAGCGATCGATATCAGAGGTACGTGCCCGGTATTTCGACGGCCGTCTTCCATATCCTGCCCCCGCAGGCACTCGGCAACGAAATCGAGCTTTCGTTCGAAGTGCCGCTGATGGCGCCCGCTTCCGATCCCCTGAGCCAGTTCTTTGCGATTGCCAACGATCTTTGCTGCCGAATCGACGCCGTGATGACGGATGCTTCGGGCAATCCGATTGGCTCGCGCGCTGCAAGCCGCATCGAGTCGGCTCTCAAGGGCATGCACAACACCATGGCCGAGCATGGCGTTCCCGCCGGTTCCCGCCGTGCCTGCCTGATTTTCTCGGCTGACTGACGGCCGAGGATTTTGCGGTACAAAGAGCCTCCGGCGCCGCTTGCTCCGGAGGCTTTTTCAAGTTGAAAAAAGGAAACAAGACCGTGACGGACGACCGTTTTGATGGGCCCGACGAAGAAGTGCGCGCACGCATGCAGCAGTACGCCGAGCTGTTGGATCGGTGGAATTACGAGTATTACGTATTGGACAACCCGTCCGTGCCGGACGCCGAGTACGACCGAGTTTTCCGGGCTTTGAGCGAGCTCGAAGAACGTTATCCGCAGTTGAAATCGGCTACGTCCCCGACCTTGCGTGTGGGCGGAGAGGTACGCAGCGATCTCACCAAGGTGCGTCACGCAGTACCCATGCTTTCCATCCGAACCGAAACGGATTTCACTGATGAGGGCGCCCTGGCCTTTGACGAGCGTGTGCGCAAGGAATTGGGGCTTAACGAAACGGATGCGGCGATTGTCTACGACGCGGAACTCAAGTTTGACGGGCTTGCCGTTAATCTTCGATACGAAAACGGCGTTCTCGTGGGCGCGCAGACGCGTGGTGACGGAACCTTTGGCGAAGATGTGACGGCCAATGCCCGCACGATTCGTTCCATTCCGCTGCGAATCGATCCGAAGCTTGCGCCCGCAGTGCTCGAGGTGCGAGGCGAAGTCATCATGCACAAAGATGACTTTGAAAAGCTCAACGAAAAGCAAAAGGAACTTGGAGAAAAAACGTTCGTCAATCCCCGCAATGCCGCAGCCGGTGCCTTGCGTCAGCTCGACAGCCGCATCACGGCGCAGCGTCCGCTTCATTTCTACGCCTACGGTACGGGGGAGGTGAGCGATGCAGAATTCGCTCAGTCCATGACCGAACTTTTCGCAAAGCTCACAGAGCTGGGCTTTCCGGTAGCCGAACAGCGCCGCACGGTTCGCGGCGCGCAGGCGCTTGCCGAGTTTCATCGCGACGTGTTGGCGCACCGCGCTGAACTGCCGTTTGAAATCGATGGCGTCGTCTACAAGGTCGACTCGTACAGCCAGCAGCGAGCACTCGGATTCGTGGCCCGTGAACCGCGTTGGGCCTGCGCGCACAAATATCCTCCTGAAGAAGCGTTGTCGGTTGTGCAGGCCATTGATGTTCAGGTCGGACGCACGGGACGCGTGACGCCGGTGGCGCGTCTTGTACCCGTCTTTGTAGGCGGCGTGACCGTGAGTAACGCCACGTTGCACAATGAAGACCACATCAAGGAATTGGGGCTTTTGATCGGGGATACGGTTGTGGTGCGCCGCGCCGGAGATGTGATTCCGGAAATTGTGCGTGTGGTGACCGACAAGCGCCCTGAAAACGCACAGCCCTTCGTCATGCCGTCCGTCTGCCCAATTTGCGGCTCTGCCGTGGTGCGTGACGAAGAAGAGAAGGATTCGCGGTGCACGGGCGGACTGGTTTGTCCCGCGCAGCGAAAGCTCTCTTTGGTGCACTTTGCGCAGCGTCGTGCCATGGGTATCGATGGGCTGGGCGAAAAGATGGTCGACATGCTCGTTGAAAAAGAGCTCCTCAAGACGCCGGCCGACATTTATCGATTGACGGTGGAGCAGCTGACGGAACTCGAACGCATGGGGCAAAAGAGTGCCGCCAATCTCATCGAAGCAATCGAAAAGAGCAAGGAAACGACGCTTGCGCGCTTTGTGTTTGCGCTTGGCATTCGTCACGTGGGCGAAGCAAGCGCCCGCGATTTGGCGCTCTTTTTCAGAACGCTCGACGCTTTGCGCAGCGCCACGGTCGAAGACCTCATGCAGGTGCATGATGTGGGCGAGGTCCTCGCGGAGTCAATTCGCGCTTTTTTCGACGAACCGCACAACAACGCCGTGGTGGACGAACTCATTGCCGAGGGGGTTCACTGGAAACAGGAGGAAGTGCAGGTCAATCCCGAGGTCGCCGGAAAAACATTCGTGCTCACCGGAACGCTTCCGACGCTTTCGCGAGACAAGGCCAAAGACATGATCCTGTCGTTGGGCGGCAAGGTTTCGGGATCCGTTTCCAAGAAAACCGATTACGTTTTGGCCGGAGAGGCTGCCGGAAGCAAGTTGGAAAAAGCGCAGGCGCTCGGAGTGACTGTAATTGACGAAGCGCGCTTCTTGCAGATGATCGGACCGGGTGTCGGGCAATCTGAGCAAGTGTCTGATGCAAAAGAAAAAACGACCAAAACCGAGACCGCGCGGGAATTGGCGATCGGAGAGACCGGATCTCTCTTCTAAGGCTTGATTTTTTAGGAAATTTGCGCGTAAAATTGCGCCTTTCGCAAAGCGGCTGCGTGCGGCGGTTTTGCGTCCCGTACTTGCCGGTTGGCAAGACGGCAAATTTTGAAAGCGCCTGGTACGGGCGCATTGATTTAAAAGAGGAAAAATACAATGGTTATCATTCGTCTGTCCCGCTCGGGCTCCAAGAAGCGTCCCTTCTACAACATCGTTGTGACCGATTCCCGCAATCGTCGTGACGGCCGCTTCAACGAACGTCTGGGCTTCTACAACCCGATGATCGCCGAAGGCCCGCAGCGCCTGACGTTCAACGAAGAACGCGTGGCTCACTGGGTCAAGAACGGCGCTCAGATGAGCGACACCGTCGCCCGCATCCTCAAGGGTGCCAAGAAGGCTGCCGCCTAATCAGCGACAAGACGACGTAAGACGGAACTTTCAAACGAAGGAAAATTAACCCGACCGTCAGACGGACTGCCTGCGAACCTCGCTGCTTCGGTGCCGTGCCTCTCGTGTCCAAGCACACCCGAATGCGCCGACGGCTATCCTCTTTGAGATGGGTTCGGTATCTAACTCGCAGTACCCGGCGGTTTCCTGATCAAGAATAGTGACGTCTCACCAACGCCGAAGGCGGTCTTTCCGGAAAACGGAGAGGCCGCTTTTTTAATTTCCGATTTTGGTTTTATGTCCGACAACAAAATCCTGACAGTGGGCCGTACCAACGGCGCTTACGGCGTACGCGGCTGGGTTCGCGTGGTGCCCTTTGAAGAACCGGAAATTCTTGCCGCGACCAAGCGCTGGTTTCTGACTGACATCCGCGGCAACACCAAGACGCTCGAAGTCGAAGAACTCAAGGTTCACGGCCAGATGCTCATTGCCCGCATTACAGGCGTTTTCAACAAGGAAGACGCCGATGCTTTGCGCGGTCGCATCGGCGTGCTGCGTGAAGACTTCCCGGAAGCCGGCGAAGGCGAAGTGTGGGCTGCCGACGTGATCGGGCTTCCTGTCGTCAATCAGCAAGGCGTTGAACTCGGACGCGTGACCGAAATCGGTACCAACACCGTGCAGGACATCTTCAAGGTCGAAGGTGGTCCGAAGGTGAACGGCAAGGATGCCGTATACCTGATTCCCGACGTCGAACAATACGTGCTTGAAGTGGATCTCGATGAAGGCATCGTGCGTGTCGATTGGGATCCATCCTGGATTTAACGAGGAAATTGAATCGTGGCAGCGCGCTTTGACGTCATTACGCTTTTCCCGGAAATCTTCACGGCGGTGAAAGATTTCGGCATCACGTCCCGAGCCATGAAACGGGGACTCTGGAACGTGCATTTCTGGAATCCGCGCGATGTGACGACCGACGTGCATCGCACCGTTGACGATCGTCCTTTCGGGGGCGGTCCCGGCATGGTGATGATGGCCGAACCGCTGTATCAAACGCTGCAGTGCATTCGCGCCTCGGGCAACAACGGCCGCGTGCTCGCTTTTGCTCCGTCGGCAGCGCATTTGACGGACGCACGCGTACGCGCGTTTTCCACGTGTGACGATTTGCAGCTGGTGCTGATTTGCGGTCGTTACGAGGGCATTGACGAGCGTTTCCTGAACACTTGTGTTGATGAACTCATCAGTCTGGGCGACTTTGTGCTTTCAGGAGCAGAACTGGCCGCCTGCGCATTGATTGACGCCATCGTGCGTCAGCTTCCTGGCGCAATCAAGGATTTGTCGGCCTCTGACGAGTCGTTTTCAACGGGGCTTCTGGACGCGCCGCACTACACCCGTCCCGAAGAATGGCACGGCATGCGCGTGCCTGATGTGTTGCTCACGGGACACCATGCCAACATCGAAAAGTGGCGTCGTGAAAAGAGTCTGGAAGCAACTGTTAAAAACAGACCAGAGCTCATTGGGAAAGCTAGGTCGCAAGGGCTTTTGACCAAGAACGACGAAAAAATCCTCTTGTCGCTGACGTCAGAAAAATAGTCGGGAAGCCGTTTTTTTGCGTTGCAAAAAAGCATCAGCGACACTGGTGTTTGTTTCCAAACAAATCAAAAACTCCTTAAAAATCAGCTACTTCCTTGAAATTGTCCTGATTGCGGGACAGATGCCACAGTTGGCGTTTTCCTGAGAATATCTTGACAAACGGCAAACGGGGGGGGGTAGCCTGTTGCACAACTTTAGTCCAACCTAACCAAGGAGTTAAGAATGAATCGGACGTTTAAAGTTGTGTTCAGCAAGGTTCGCGGCACGATGGTTGTTGCCAGCGAAGCAGCTGCAACTCCCCACAAAAAGGCTGCCAAGACTGTGATCGCCGCAGCTGCCGCGCTCGCAATGGGTACGGCGATGGCTCAGGGCTGGGTCGATCCTGAGGGGATTGAAGAGACCACGGATCGCTATACGACAGTTGAGGACTTGACGCAGAGCCAGTACAACTATGTTCAGAGTAAAGGTCAGACTGGTTTTGTATCGATTTCCACCGAAGGAGATCACGTCATCGAGGGGAAGGAAATTTGGGTAACGGCAACTGGTAGTGGTACTCAGTCTCACGCGTTGAACGCCAAAGGAACAGGCGTTAAGTTGACCAATACCGGCAAGATTTATATCCAGGCCGGTATAGGTGCTGATTCTTGGTCGCAAAAGGGCATGATGGCTGGGGGCGGTGCCACCGTTGTCAACGAAGGTGACATTGTTGCTAAGAATGCCTATGGCATGACCGTCGAAACAGATAAAGCTAGCAATATTGAAAATGGTGTTCACGGCACGATTACTGTTCTTGAAGAGGGTGCCGGCATTGAACTTGGCGGCGCTTCGGGGTCGACTGCAGTTAACAACGGCACGATCACGGCCAGTAGTGAGGGAAGCGCAGCTGCTGATCCCTGGGCTCATGGTGTGTTGATCAAGGCGCCTGTCTCTGGCAACAGTTACAAGTTCACCAACAACGGTGAAATAACCGCAAATGGACCGGGTGCAAGCGCCATTGAAGTTCAGGCTGGCGATGAAGGCGAGGTTACTTCTGCCGAAATCGACCTCATTGAAGGTTCGCAGATTGATGGTGTTGTTCGAGTTGACGCCGGTACCAAGGTTACGTTGAATGCCAAAGGCACGCATGATTCGTTCCGCCTTGAATCTTCGTCTGAAGAGTTGAGCCTCAATGTCAGAGACGGAGCTGAAATTACGCTCGAAGACGATGACAGAACAGACAATGGTGCATTGATTTCCTCGGTGGTTATTTATGATGGCCGACTCAATGCATCCATTTGGCAACAGGATAACAAGTTCAAGGATGTCACCGTTAATGATGGCGGTACCTTTAACATCAAGGCGCTTAATTCCAAAACCAGTGATGATCAGGCGGAAAATGACCGTCTGCTTATTGCATTCGGAAATAACTGGACGCTGAACGGCGGCAAGCTTTATGTGGAAGATTCTGAATACCACGGCGACATCAAAGTTGGCGTGCTTGGTGACAAGATCGAACAGACAGATGGTAGCCTTACTATTGCAGGAGGCGATTATTCCTTCGGGAATATGGAAGTCGGTTCGACTGGCAGCTTGGTTACCACAGGTGATGCATCTCTGAGACTGGATTCGTTGACGGTCTATAAGATGGAGGGCAGTGCAAAGGCCAAAATTTCGGTTGTTGAGAATAGTGAGTTGACAGTTGACAACATCACGTTTGAAGACTCAACCGGAAAGCTAACGGTTAATGGCGGCACGCTCAATACGACTACAGATAGCCTTCTTGGTGAAAATGGCCTCAAGGATAATTTCGAACTGACCTCTGGCACGGTTGGCATTTCTGATGCCCTGGATTTGGCTAAGTGGGATGCCTCCGATTTCGAAGCAGTCACTGTTGTTGCCGATGAAGTTGCTGCCCAAAATGCTGATGGTCAGCTGGTCGAAATTACTGAAATCAACAACGCAGATCTTTCCACTAATGTGGACGATGTAAAAGCAGTTGAAGGCATTGTCTACGGCAGCGCAGTCCTGAATGTGCAGCTTGATGAGCTGAATGCGGCTGATATTAATTCAGATCTTAAGGGCGTCCAGACTGTTGCACTGACCCCGAATGCTGTTGATGGTGATGCACAACAGAAGCTTAACTTGCAAGATAACTTCTGGATTCTTGGCAACGGAACGGAAGTGATCTCCGGTTCGAATGAAGGTACCACGGTCGATGTGGGCACCTATAAGCTCACGCTTGGTAGCACCTCCTCTGTTTCTACTTCAGGTGGTTCCTTTGCCGGTACCATCGCAGGAACTGAAGGAACGCTTGCAGTCGAAGGCGGTGTTTTCAACATCGGAACCGTGAATGTTGGTACGGTTAACATCGGCGAAGTTGCCAATCTGCGAGTGGACAACCTGTCTGTTACGACGGCAACTGTGGATGGCTCGCTATTTGCTCAAAACATCCGTGCGGGTACAGTGACGGTCAACAATATGGCCGGATTCCAGACGCTTGCGGAAGGTGCTACCCTGAAGTCTGGTGACGACGAGGCCGCTGACGTGTACATCGCGAAGGCTGCAGTTGACGAACAGGGCGAGGTAGTGCCTCAAATTCAAGGCACGTTGAACCTTAAGAGTGACTCTTATCTGACGACCAATGGCTCGGCAGGATCGCTTGAACGTGCAGTCAACGTTGCACAGAAGGCCTTAGGTGACAAGTTCAATCTTGAAACGGATGCTGTGGCCTATGTCGATCAGAGCATTGTGATTGGTGAAAACGGCGGCTTCTACTTTGGCAATGTTGGAGGCGATAATGGTGGTGGCGTTAAGCTTGCCACCAACAGCGTGACCGTGATCGACGCTGATCACTTTATGCAGTCAGGTGAATCTGTTTTTGCCGGCGACGGTGCAGACCTTACGCTTGGTGGTGGTGAGACGAATGCTCGCATTGTGCTTGACAACCTCCTGAGCAAGGGCACGCTTGACCTTACCACTGGGGACATAGTAAAAGTGAACGATCCCTCGGGATACATCACTTCTACGAACCTCTTCCTTGAACTCAAGGGTACGGTGGAAGGTGATCCGAGCTCTGTTGTGATTGGCTTTAACGAAGGCGCGGTTAAGGATGCAGCAGTTGCCGGTGCAATTGATCAGATTCTTTCTGAGGGTGGCAACCGTAAGAATCAGACAGTGATCAACGCCATTGGTCAGCAGGATGAGTTCCTCAATGCTGCAGGCGATCAGCTCAACGGTCGCGGCGAACAGGCAGTGAAGGAATTTGTTGCTGCTCCTGTCACGGCCGGTACCTACAACATGGCCTACGACTCGATGGAATTGATTTCCAACGCGTTGATCCAGCGTAATCTGGATGCCAAGAAGGGCCTCGGTGTTTGGGCTGATGTCTTCTACGGTTCCAACGAATCTGATTCGCTCTATGGCGACTCCGGCTACAGCTCCGATATCTACGGCGGCATGCTCGGCGTTGACTTCGGCTTCGGTGAAGGCGCTCGCGTCGGTGCTGCTCTCTCGATCGGTAGCGGCGACGGCGACAGCGAAGGTTCCGTTTCCAAGTACTCGACCGATTCCGACTTCTGGGGGCTGTCCGTGTACGCCGGCAAGGACTTTGGCGGTTTGACCTTCACGGGCGATATGTCCTACCTGTGGCTTGACAACGATATCGGCGGTTCTGTTGCAGGTGCTTCTGCTTCCGAATCGCTTGACTCCACGGTCTTCTCGCTCGGCGTTCGCGCCGACTGGAAGGCATACGAAGGCAAGGTTCTGCAGGTTGTTCCGCACGCCGGTGTCCGTTGGGCATCCATTGACGTGGATGACTACCGCGGTCTGAGCATGGACAAGATGAACGTGATCGAAATGCCGATCGGTGTGACGGTCAAGGGCGTCTTTGAAACGGCTTCCGGTTGGCAGGTTGCTCCGGAAATCGACTTCACGGCTGCTCCGCAGATCGGCGACACCGAAGTTGAAACGATCATCGGCGACGTGGACGTCATCGACAATGTCTACAACGCGTCGATCGGTGTGAACGCCGGTACGGACGCCGTTCGCTTCGGCCTGAGCTACAAGTATGGCTTTGGCAACAACGGTCGTTCGAACAACACGTTCAACCTGAAGGCTTCCTATCTCTTCTAATCGGAAGAGCATTTGGGCCATCGCAGGGTTCATGCCTCGTGCATGAGCCTTGCGGCAAAGCTTGAAATTTTGGGCGGGAGCATACGCGAGAGACTAGCTTGAGCGTGTGTCCCGCTTTTTTTCAAAGGAGGTGTCGGTTTTGGCGCAAGTGTCACAGGAACGCAGGATGCCAAAGGGTTACATCTACTACGACAAATCCTCCAAAGGCGGCAAATACCGTCACAACCGATGGTGTGCAGAGATCTATTTCGCAAACGTTCGTCTGAGAAAAAGAAGTTGTGATCGAACAGAGTTAGAGCGTTGGCTCGAACTGGTGTCGACGACGATTCGCAAAAGCCTGATCTGGCAGATCGACGAGGCCTCTTCGGAGGCTATCCGTGAAGCAATGCTCGAGCTCAAGCACCTCGGTGAGAAGTGAGGCTTTGCTGAGAAATGAATTTTGGCAAGAGTGGAAATTTCCCAATCAATTCAATATAATCACGCGTTCCTTGGTGCTTTCTGCTCACCTTGGAACGCTTTTTTGATCAATCGTCTCGCTTGAGACATACAAAGGTTCCATCCTCTGGACGGCTGCAGAAACAACTGAAAAGATGCCGCCGCATGATGGTCACGGAGTTAAAAATGAACATCATTCACACCCTGGAACAGGAAGAGATCGCTCGCCTGTCCGCTGGCAAGAACATCCCTGACTTCCGCGCAGGCGACACCGTCAACGTTCTCGTGAACGTGATCGAAGGTTCCCGCAAGCGTACCCAGGCTTACGAAGGCGTCGTGATCGCCAAGCGTAACCGCGGTCTCAACAGCTCCTTCATCGTTCGCAAGATCTCGAGCGGCGAAGGCGTTGAACGTACGTTCCAGCTCTACTCGCCGATGATCGCTTCGATCGAAGTCAAGCGTCGCGGCGACGTGCGTCGTGCCAAGCTCTACTACCTGCGCGAACGTTCCGGCAAGGCTGCTCGCATCCGCGAACTGCTCGTCCGCAAGGAAACCGTACAGGCTGCCGAATAATTTCGGTTGCTCACGACGATTCGAGGGCGGCTTTGCCGCCTTCGGCAAGACCTCGCAAAGTTTCGTGCTCTGCGAGGTTTTTTGTCGCCCGAAGAAATTGCGGTTGCCGTAAGGCGAAATTCTCCGAAATACCCGATCCGCTCGGCTAAAATCGCTGTGCAAAACACCTAAACTCCGCTTTACATGCTCCCCACACGGAAGACGCGAGGGGGCTCGCGGAGTTCGAGGAGCTCAAACAAACGCCGACGCTTGGCAGGAATTGTATTTCTCACCCAAGCGTTGGCGTTTTTCCTTTTATCCGCACGGACAAGTTCCAGATTTTTGATCAACGAATCGATGGAGTTGTTCGGAATCTTGAGCTGCAAATTGCCGCTTTCCACTCGCTTAGCCGTAGACATCATGATCATGCGCAGTCCAGTAGCCAACGCAGTCACAAATACCTTCCCCTGCAAAGATCTAGCCCCGACACGCAGTCGATCTCCATCCACCCAATTTTTAAGCTGATTGAAATCCTGCTCAACCAACCCTCTGGCTCGATAAATCCTCAGAGCTTCAAATGGATCATTGATGCAATTCGACCGCAACACAAAGTGCGAAGCACGCTCGGCCGTTTGATCCATCTTTGTCGTGTCCAATGCCCAGAGTTTTCGTCCTTGTTCGTCGACTCTTTCCTTGATAAATCGGCGATAGGCATCCCATAGATCGGAAGGCACTCTGCGAGCAGATTTCAACAAAGAAATGATTTCCGAGGCCTTCTTCCAAATTAAAGCTCTTTGCTCGTCAAAGACCTTGTCCATCCGATACAGGTGTACTTTCACTTTGGCGTTGAGCCTGCCGCAGGAGCAGTTTTGCTGCCAATCTTCGGCATACGTATAGGCGCAAACTCCCAGATCTCCGTCGTAAAAGGCCCCGTTCTTCAACGCTTCCATGTGTTTGTCGAAGGCCAGCTCAACGGCGTCTTCGTTTATCCTCACGCCTTGCAGAAACGACAACTCCAGATTGAGCATCTTCTGCACATTCATCAGTGTCGAGTAACCGCGATCCGTGACAAAAATGTTGCGGCTCAGATCAAACCGAGCTTCCTGCATCAACATCAGAACATCAAGCAGTGAAGAGCTGTCATTGACGGCACCGTCGTACAGATGTGCAAAAACAATGTCACCTGTGCGTTGGTCACACACCACGGTGAAGTTAACCTGCTTGAGATCGGGATCGCGTTTAGCGTGTCCGTACTGAGCTTCGGCAATGGATTCCGAATAAGTCGATATGGATGTGCTGTCCAGAGCGTATTCGATTTTCTGCCCCTTCAGTTCCGGCTTCTTTTCGAAAATCTTTTCCCAAATTTCTCCCTGACGTCTATGGCGGCGTTCGAAATAGTCGAGGACTTGTTCTTTTTTGACGGCAGCCAGAATCTCTGAAATTTTTTGTCCTGAAAGAGGTGTGTCCTCAGGCAACCAATTTTGTTGCCGCCAAAGATCAAAGGTCATCATGGACGTGCCGCCGGCCAATTTGTAGATGGCCAGATAAAGAAGCTTTTTGCCCAGCTGCTTGCCGAATACTTCCACAAGATGCTCAAGGATGCCATGCGATTTGGCAATTTCGACAGCGGCCCACGTCAAACCGACATTGAGAGTCGGCAATAAAGCGTTTTCCTCTTCATCGACTTCCAGCCCCGGCTTGCGAGGGAAATCGTTGAGGTACTCCTCAAGCAAGACGGGACGTTTGTTAGCGCCCCAGAACCACTGCTTTCCGGCGTACTGGGGGTGATCGATCAGAAACTTCTCGGACATGGCGATGCTGTCATCGGGCATGAGACGACCGACATGACGGCGCATGGCACGTTTGGGCTTTTTAGCCACTTTGTCCCAGCACATTTTGTAGGCCTTGATGTAGGTGCGGCCTTGGGCGTTGGTTTCGGCGGTGAAATTCCAGTTGACGGGGGAATTTGCGGACAACTCAGGCATTTCAAATCCCTATATATAACGTAGGGAGTATTTTAACATGAAAAGAAAACTCCCTGAAAAGTTTTTTGAACAAAATCAGAGAGCTAAAACGAGAAAATGGAAATTTTTTAACCTGAGTTAAGCTCTATGGGGAGCAGGTAACAAGGAGTTCAGGTTTAAGAGGCTCCAGAGGCCTCTTTTTTTTGTTTGACGAGGCGGGTCGTACCCCTAAAATTCGCTTCAAACAGCGTGCGAATTTACCCCGGTAGAATTGATTCTAATGCGTTGATTTTAAAAGAGATTATTACGCATCCACGATATAATTCAAGCACTAAAACAACACCCGACATTGCCTTTATTCATGACTCCCGAACAAAAGAAAATTCAAGAACTCGAAGCCAAACTTGAGCAAATGCAGCGGGAAATGAAGAAGGAGCAAACAAGAGCCGACGCTCTGCAATCCCAAGTTCTCAACCTGCATGCTACCTCCCGGTCTTTCCTGGATGTCATCGTCGAGAGCCTGGTGATACTGCAGAGCAAGTACCCGATGGATGCCCAGTTCCAAAAGGAACTCTGGGAGAGAATCACTGCCAGCCTTGATAAGGCGGCATTGGACTTAAGCAGGGAAAAGTTTTTCAGGCGCTTGTTCAAGAAGGGATCCGAGCGGCTGAAGTATCCGGATATGGTTGATTCGATCAAAGTCGGACTTGAGCGGGTCAATACCTTCAAACCGTTGGAGCGTGGTTTACAGAAACGCGCCGAGCAGCTGGGCAGCACGCTGGCCGTTGCCGGACAAGCCGTATGCCGAGCAGCAGAACAGACCGACGACATAGCCTTGCAAAGCGCCGCAGCGTTGATCAACTATCCGGATCCGGCGCGTGAGCAAATCGTTGCAAAGGATTCGGCAGGACGGCAATCCTTACCGTTTGAGGCCAATGAAGATGAAACGGCCGAACCGCAGCTGCAGTGCGGCTGCGGACATGCCGATTTTGTCTTTGGTGCAGTTTCGCAATCGGCATTGCGCACAGCGCAAGAGCTTCTGCACAAAGCGATCGACACTGTCGGATCACGCTATCAACAAGCACGTTGCCGACACTGCGGCCGGGTGCATCTCGTTTACCTTGACGGCGACGTGCCGGTAACGCCGACTTCCACGATGGGACAGTCGAGCGCCATTGCGGCAGCCGTGATGAATGCCAACGGCATCCCGCTCAACAAGGTGCAGAAGATACTCTTTGGAAAAGATGCCAAGTTGGGTAATGAGACTCTGGGACGCAACATCCATCACCTTTGCCTGGACACATTCAAGCCGATGCAGGAAGCGCTTGTTGAAACGATGAACAAGCAGCATGTGCTTCTGGCAGACGAAACGACCATCAAAGTTTTGCAAAGCCAAGGCAAGGGCTCTTGCGAGCCCGCAGAACATATGCGCCAGACGGACTATCTTGCCGCTGTTTGCTCGGCAAGCTACGAAAGCAAGCGCTGTGTCATCTTCAGCCATCTCGGCGGTCGCGGAAACGACGCCATCCACGCCAACCTCAAGGCGTATCGGCCCGAGGTGGTGGTGACAGACGCATACACCGCTTACGACAGCTACTGTGACAAAGCACAAATCAAGCATCAGTGTTGTCTGGTGCATCTGAAGCGAGAGCTGCTTGACGCCGTCAACATCGACAGTCTGGTTAAATCGCTCAAATGCCAAACGCCGGAGCAGGCAATTGAACGAGTAACCAAAGAAATCAACAACGACGAATCGATCTACCACATCTGCTGTGTGATCAAAGGGATCTCGAAGATCTACGGATACGAGCAGATGATCAAGCGGAAGGACTACCGGAACGACGATGAGTATTTTGAAGCGGTGTTGCAAAACCGAAGACGGCATGCGCAGGCGCTGATGCAAAACATCGATTCGGTGATGCAGACGCTCTCGGAGAGGTACGCCAAGATACAGGGCGGCAAGTACGTCAAAGGATCTCGCAATGACCAATTGAGCAAAGCCGTGACGTACTACATGAACCACCGGGAGAATTTCCGTCTGTTCCTTGATGACGGGAAAATACCTCTGGACACGAATGCCGTGGAATCGAGCATCCGTGCGGTTGCGGTATTGCGAAAAGCGTGCGACCACAAGCAATCGGTGGAATACACCGAGAGCTTGTGCACCCTGATGAGCCTGACGGAAACGGGCAAGGCCAACGGCATCGACAACGTGATTGAGTGGCTGACGGAGTACTCGAAAGCCTACTACCTGCACCGCGCCGACAATACGCTGACGCACGAAGTGAACGTGAACGGCCGCTCGTTGGACAGCAAGTTGATGGCCTCTAACGCGGGCTCTGAAGCAGGCTTTGACATGGAACCGTGGCTGCCTTGGAATTACAAGGCAAGATCCTCGAAATAGATCTCCCTAGCGGCTTCGGCCGCTTTTTTTATGTCTCGTGGTTGAGCGATGGGGAACTTACTTTGAGTGTTGTAATTTATCCTAGGGTTAACCCCCCCGCTAAGGCACTTTCTTTCATGATTTTCTTGTAAGCCGAAAAGAGCGAGTGCGATGATCGTCCCGTCCTGCAAGGACTCCGCCGGATTGAGTCGTGTCTTTGCAAGGGTCTTCGACTCATGTTCCGTCCGGCGGTTTTTGCAAAAACTCAAACTCTTGCGAGTCTTTAAAAGACTAGGAGATAAATCATGAAAAAGACTTTGGCTGCTGTCGCCGTTCTCGGCGCTTTTGCCGGTTCTGCTCTGGCTGCTGATGTTCAGCTGTACGGTATCGTGGATACGGGCCTGGGCTATCAGCATATTGATGGTGATGGCGCTTATGATGACAAGGATAGCTTCAGCATGATGTCTGGTCAGGCTTCTGGTTCCCGCTTCGGCTTCAAGGGCACGGAAGATCTCGGCAATGGCCTGACGGTCGGCTTCATCCTTGAAAACGGCATTAAGTCCGATACTGGCGTTGACGACGGTGTGTTCTTCAACCGTGAATCGAGCCTCTATTTGGAAGGTGGCTTCGGCAAGTTCGCAATGGGCCGTCTGGGTTCTCTCAACAACGGTCAGTCCTCCTGGGCTAAGGTCGGCATGCTTAGCGCCTTCGGTATGTCCGATTGGGGTGGATACTCCGCTCAGCTCAGCAACATCTTCTCGCTGGCTGGTCAGTGGGACAACATGGTTGCTTACCAGACGCCCGATTTCGCTGGCTTCAAAGTCTATGCTCAGTACGGCATGGGCAACACTGTGGAGGGTTACAACAGTGTTGAAAACGAGTCTTCGAGCGATCGCTACTATGCTATCGGTGCTACCTACAACAATGGCCCGATCGCTGCATATCTCGCTGTTGACTCTATCAACTACGCCAGTTGGAATAACACCGCCCCCGGCAAGTCTGTTGGCGATGTTGACGACAGCCTGACGGTCACCCTCGGCGGCAGCTATGACTTTGAAGTTGTCAAGGTTTACCTCGGTGCTCAGTATTTCGACGAGGTGAAGCTTTCGTCTGTAGGCGGCATCACGAAGGAACTCGGTGATGATGCTCGTGACGCCTTCCGCGTCAAGGGCTACGGCATCAGCCTGACCGGCGATGCGCCTTTGGCTGGCGGCAAGGCCATGTTTGGTGTTGGTTATGTCGACGCTGAGGCTGCAGACAGTGTTGAACAGTACCAAGGTGAAGACCACAACTTTGACTTGCAGCGCTATGTTGTGAGCGTTGGCTACGACTATCCGTTCAGCAAGCGCACCGACGTTTACGCCGTTGCTTCCTATATGCAGGATCAGACGACTTCCTTCTCCGCATATGACGAAGATGCCGATCTCTCGGCTTACACGGTCTACGTTGGCTTGCGCCACCGCTTCTAATCTGATATTCTGATTCAGAAATTAGCCCGCTTCAGCTTCTACTGAAGCTGAAGCGGGCTTTTAAATGAGCATACGTCAAGGACGATTAGTCCATTTGGCAGCTTTCTATTTCAAGTCCGAAAGGAAAATTCCAATGAACCGAACATTCAAGGTGGTTTTCAATAAGGCTCGAGGCAGCGTGATGGTCGCCAACGAGGCAACGCGTAGCGTGCAGAAAAAAGGCACCAAGCTTCTTGTTGCAACGGCTGTTGCATCTGTTTTGTCCTGCGGCTCAGCTTTTGCTGCTGACTATTCGCTCAATAGCGGAAATGACGGCTATAAAGCGGCTACAGCTAACGAAGCTCTGGTGTTTGAAGGCGAGACGCTCAACATCACGGCAACGGGTGGAAACACGCAGGCCTACGGTCTGCTTGCTTCTGGGGACAAGAGTTCCTATACGAACAAGGGCGAAATCAACCTTAATTTGGCTAAAGAAAATGCCGCCAAGTTCTGGAAGACCAAGGGCATGATGGCCGACAACAACGGCACGGCCGTCAATGAAGGCACGATTAATGTGACGAATGCCTATGGTATGACTGTCGGGTCTTCCGGCGAGACTAATACTATTACCAACAACGGCACGATCAACGTTTCCGGGCAAGGCGCCGCCATGGAAGTGGCTCCCACTGGCGTTGTGGAAACGACTGGAACGGCAAAGGGGGTCGCCAACAACAATGGCACAATCAACGTCAATTCCAAGGATGCCTACGGCATCATTGTTGCTGGCGAGAACGGCGTAATTAATCAGAACGGAACACTTAACGCGGCCGACGGGGCAGCTGCCATTTTGGTTCAGGAGGAATCTGGTAAGACTACTTCCGGCAACTCGATCGTATTCGGCGAGTCTTCCAAAACGCATGGCCTGATTAACATTCAGTCTGGAACAAGCGAGAACGATAAAGTTCCCATTACCGGTACGACGTTGGAATTCAAGCAAGGTTCTGTTTTCGACGGCCGAATCCTTGCAAGCGGCGCTAGCACGACGATCAAAGGTGTGTTGGGTATTTCCGGTCAGCAGAACGCGTCCAATGGTGCCGGCGCGGCGATCTTCATTGGCAACACCACGAGTAGCCTGAACCTCCGAGACAGTGTTTTTGCAGATAACACGATCATAGGTACGGACGTCTATGGCGGTGCGATCTATTCTTACGGTGCACCGACCGAACTGACCAATGTCACGTTTGAAGGCAATGCCATTACTTCGACTGGTACGAATGAGTTGAACAACGGAGGCATTGCTCAAGGGGCCGGCGGCGGTGCCGTGATGCTTAAGGGCAATTCCGGAACGGTTTTTACGGACGTTGTTTTCACGAACAACTCGGCTACAGCCAATAGAAAAGACACGACCGGCGGCTATGCTTATGGTGGCGCACTGATGGTTGACTACTCCACGGGTGTTGCAACAGGTGTTGAACGTGCCTCGGATGTCACGTTTAAAGTCACCAAGGATTTGGTGTACTCGGGAAATACGGTGTCTTCCGATAGCACCGGTGAAAATTTCAACACCTATGGCTATCACCTTCCGCATGCTCAGGCTGGCGGTTTCCTCTTCCTGGATCGCGGCTCTAAGGCAACCTTTGAGATTGATGAGGGCGCAACGCTCACGATCGGAAGTCAGGTGACTGATGACGATACCGATGGCATTGCTTCGTCGATTCCCGATGCGGATCTAGCGTCTGGCAAGGTGGTTAATGAAGGTAAACACGCCGAGATCGTGAAATCCGGCACAGGCGACTTGATCGTCAACGGCTCGCTCAACAAGTATTACGGTACGGTGAACGTTAGTGCCGGCACGATGACCGTGAACTCTCACTGGAACATCAAAAATGAAGTGACTGTTCAGAGTGGCGCAACTCTGGCTCTGAATGACTTCGCGTTTGTTGATGCAAACGACAAGGACAATCCAAATCAAAACAAGGACGGCAACAAGATTGGCGGCTCGCTGACGGTTAACGGTACTTTGCAGACCATTTCCTCGATGGCTTTCGCAGACTTGAGCACTGAAAAGCTGGAGCTGTCTTCCACGATGAACCAAGTCAAGTTCGAGGGAGATAGTGCCGCTGTTGCTCTGGCTGACGAGACCTATACGTTGGATTACGCCCAGAAGGCAGGTACTGCTTTTGAAGGTAAGAGTGTTGAAGTAGTGATGCTCGGCACGATTGAAGGCGTTAATGGTCCTGTGACGTTGGACAAAGTGTCGGAGATTTCCGGTCAGACGATTTTGAACGCCGTTACGATCGATGCTGAGAACAAGAACGTTCAGATTGGTGGAACGAATCCCGGAGAAAATGTAGCCTGGCGAGAGGATGATCTGTCGGTGGGTGCTATCAACCTTGGTACGGCCAATCAGTTGACGGTTGCCGGAACGGCAACCCTGAAGCTTTCGGGTGTTGAAGGAAATCTGGTTTCTTCTTCCGAAGACGGCGTTGAAGTAAACGTTAATGACACTGCAACGCTTGTTCTGGGCGGGGCGGCCGCTCAGGGCGGCACGCTAGACGCAACAGTTAAGCTCGCAGTA
>OGNU01000003.1_pt1 | contig 107553 bp, 99 predicted proteins | sample 1573581 | NCBI WGS metagenome assembly OGNU01 (sample SAMEA2581992, study PRJEB24529) | metagenome | biome: Human gut stool | place: China | collected 2011 | reverse complement strand
CATTCCAAGAGCTTAACACTTCACCCTCTTTATAGATTGTGATTGCTCCAAGCTGCTCTTTATCTGTTGCAGAGATTCCCGTTGTCTGTCCTGCTTTTACAGTAAGTGTATGAACTGTACCGGAAAGGACATATCCCTTTGGTGCGGTAATCTCTTTTACATAATAAGTGCCTGCGACAAGTGCAGCTGACTTTGCATATCCGTTTCCATCTGTTGTCATGGTCTGTACTCTGTTTGTGCATCCGCTGTCAGAATAAATTCCATAGACTGCACCGGAAAGCTTCACTCCGCTTGACTCATCTGTCTTTGTAAGCTCACCATATCCGATGTTCTCTGTCTTGACCTTGATATAGGCTTTGACAGGATCTGCTGTCGGTCTTTCAGAAATAAACTCCTGATATCCGCTCTTTCCTGTAAGCCAGAATACACAGCTTGATGTTGTCTCAACCTTGCCAGCATTGGATGTGAATGTTCCTGTTGTAGCTGTGGTATTCACACTCGTTGAAGAGATTGTAATACTGTTGCCATTCTTATCAACAGAATATCCGCTGATGCCAAAATCAAAGTCTGATAAGACACCATTGCTGTCAGATAATGTTGCTTCAAATCTCTGACTTCCCTCATTCCACTTCAGCTCATAAGTTGGTGCCTCACTGGTTCTGCGTGATGCAAAACTTGGAAGTGTTGCATTGTAGGAGCTGCTGATATTGTCCCTAAGTCTCTCATAATAGCTGTATGAAGAATCAGGACTTGGTGCTGTGTTACAGAGCTTTCTTGCTGCTGAATCACCGCTTCCGGTTCCAAAGATATCTGCTACAATAACCCATACCATTGCCTGAGTTGCGATATACTCATCGCACTGACTGTTGCTTGGTGCCGCCTTTTGTGTACTGTTAAACCCATAATAAAGGCAGTAACTTAAAAGCTTTCTCTGCTGTGCTGACATTGATGTGCTCGCATCATCGTAGCTGTTCATAAGCTGACCGCCATCTGCTCTTAATCCGAAATTCATACAATATGCAGAATTTCCGTCAAGAATTGAATACAGAATCTTGCCATGATTATATCCGGGCTTCAGCTCACTTACTTCTCCGGAATTTTTGACTGACGCATTCCAGAACGCAATATTTGCCTGCGGACTGGCTGCAAATGCTGTTGTTCCATTCGTAAAGAGTGTTCCAACCAGTGTGAGCATAGCCATAAATCCTGCCATAAAACGCTTTAGTTTCTGTTTCATGTGCTCTTTCCTCCTTAATTTACGCATAAAAAAAGAAAGACATAAGTTTATAGCTTACATCTTTCTTCCTTCTGCTTCTATTCGTTTTTATTTATCTGTGACATCGAAACTCGTAATAGTTTGTACCGCCTGTCGTGTAAACTCCATCATAACTGATGTAGAATACCGGATCTGTTTCCAAAAGTAACATACTTGCAATATATCCTGCGATTGCATCCTCAGATGATAACCGCTGTCCATCAATGGTACTTGCTTTGTTGAGGTCTGTCTCTACAAACACACTATAATAAGAGCCTTCCATACCATCGTAAGGATAATACTCATTGTACTCTTCCTGCGTGATACTGCCGTCATTCAAATGATTCTGTAAATTCTGCTGTGTGGTAATCATCCCTCCTGCCTGACACTTTGCTGTTGCAAGTGACACAACATTCTGTGGACTGTATGCCACGGATGCAGGCTGTGTATTGCTCACATTGTCTTTCGGACTGTCTGTAGTCTGACCACCATTACCTGCATTACTCTGATTTCCGCCAGCTTCCTCATTATCATTTACTGAAGCTTTCTGTTCCGGCTCGTCATTCTGCTTTGGCTTTTCTTCCTGCCTTGAAGCAGTTTCATTATCAGCAGACCGGTTATCTTCCTTATCATTCTTCTCTTCTGAATCTTTAACCTCGGCAATATCTTTCTCTGTCTCTTCGCTTCCAGCTTCGGTTGTGACCTCTGTGACAGCTTCCGTTGCCATTTCTGCTTCTTCAGTTGGCTTTACGCTTTCCGTCTGTTTCTCTGTCTGATTATCAGCCTTTTCCTTACCACCATTACAGGCAGCCATTGAAAAGACCAGTACTGCGGATAATAAGATAATACTTATCTTCTTCATAGTAATCGCCCATCCCTTCTCCGCAAGAGGGACGGGCTTTGTGTTCCGTGCCATCCACCCTTGCGGTGAACTATTTATCTGTAATGCACGGGACACATAGGACTGTCCCGTATTCTGTGCATCTTAAACTCCTTTCATTATACCAGCTCTCTTATTCTAAAGAAATACTGCATAAGTCTTCTGTTTTTCTTGTAATTTAAGAATAAACCCTTTACCTGCATACGCTCACCTCCTCTCAGAATGTGCCCATTCTTACGAATGAAAGAAATATCCTTGCCACCATAGCGAATAGAAGAAGAATTATTCTGGCAAGTCCTAAGACCAGCTTCAACGCTCCAAGAATTATCCTTAATATCCACTTGAGTATCTCTAAAATCACTGTTCCTACGGCTCCCATAACTCTTCTCATAATAATCAGTCTCCTTTCGACATCCATCCCATTGCAAGACCTGCAACATCTGCATCGTCCATAACATCTTCTGTAAGTTCTTGTGCTTCACTATTGGCTGCCTGCATTATTACCGGCTGACCAACATTCATCCCGGATATCACTCCGCCTAACAGCTTTATTACCTCTTTTCTAGCCTCATTGGTTGCTGCTTCAATGACCTCTTCCTTAATGTCATCAATATCTTCTGACCGGATATATTCAGCCCTCTCTTTTTCCTTCTTCTTGATAACAAAAGTTTCTTTTCCATAATTATCAATGTAGAACTGAATCGCATCTATAATGAACTGGTTCTTAGATTTGAAAATCTTCGGATCAAGGTTCTGAATCACATCATTGATTTTCACATGCTGAGGATTGCTCATGTTGAGGCGGACAGAAGTTTTTACTTCATATTCAAGTCTTCTTCCCATCATCTGCCTCCTTATGATAATCGCTTAGTGCTTTTAAGTCCCATCGTGGCAAGCTGCTCATATCCTCTTGCATTTGCCTTTACATCAAGGTTATAGGAAATGTTCTTTGCATCGTGACTACCAAAATTCTTCATCACAACTGCCCCGCCACCGACAAATACAATCGGTGTAGTCTTTAAGTTATACCCAAACTCACGGATTGAGTTATATACCTTATCAACAAAATCCTCTATCTCTGCCTTGATAATGGCAAAGTATTCATCATCAATATCTGACCTGCCATATCGCATGATGTTCTGTATCTCTGACTCGTCTACCTCTCCGTTAAGCTGTCTTACACACTGCTCATTGATAGAACGCATACAGGTAATAAGACCTTTTGGTATCGTCACACACTTTGATTCATCCGGTGACTTGTTGATTACCGGCATAATGTCGATTGTCCAGCTACCGATATCTACTATCAGCGTTTTCTTTGCCATTGTAGGAATCTTATCCACTACTGCTGCATAACACTGAGGGAATACTGCCACATCATCAATTTCAATATGATATGACTCATTCTCATATTTGAAATTTACACGCTTATTCTTTGTCAGGTACTTGATAAAGTCATTCTTCTCAGCTCCAAATCTTGTAAGTGGTAGTCCTACGGCAAGGAATACCTTTGCCTCTGCAAGACCTCTTCTTTTAAGTTCCTTAGCAACTGCTGCAAGAGTGAGAAGATAAAAGCTGTCATCTTCGACCTTGGTATCCTTTACTTCCTGCCTCACAGTCCCAACCTTATAGAACTTTCCTTCATACTCAAGTACATCGCCGAAAAGTGCCGGAGTTGTTGTAATCTCCTTAACTCCTGTGACAAATACCTGAGAGATTGTTTTCATCATTGACCAGCCATGATCAATGCCGATTACTTCTAACTTGTTATTCATGTGTTTTGCACATCCTTTCTTCTTAAACAGCCACTTGAACATCTTAACCACCTACTTTCCTATCAGCTTTCGCATACAAGGAAAACAATAACCATTCCCTCGATAATATGGACATCCGACACATTCCGTCGGAAGTTTCTGTTCCTTTTTCTTAGATGGTTTACAACATGTTCCATTGGCACATCTGTTGTTATGTCCCCAGAAGAATCTACAATGCATACAATCTTTTAATTCTCTTTCAAGCTTTTCTTCTGGAGATACAAACCTGCGTTTCTTATGCTTATCTCTTTTTTCAACTGTTCCCACCAGAGCTCTCCTCCCTTCCAAGGAGTGATTGCTCTCTTATCTGTTCCATTGTCCTGTCCGACTCTCCTGCCGTCCTAGCTAACGAATACAATACGATAAGAACAATAATTATTAATGCTATGCTAAATCCCATCACCACTTTATCCTCCTTCAAATTAGTTGCCATATAGACAGAATTTGAATTTGGAAGTGATATAGTCTACATGGCTATGCTTAACGCTAAGCATGTAGGTACACGCCAGTCTTCTAGACTCCTATATCGCCCCGTGTACAAAGAGGTGTTCTCACCTCCGGGAGTTACAGACGAGCCACAAAATGTGTTTCACGACGCCCTTCTGAATTATCAGAAGCACTATCTCCTCTTTTAGCCTTTTGAGGATAAGGACGAACTTCTCGCCCTCTGTGGTTAATTATCCTTACGCAACATGCCTATTCCTTTTACCAGATTTCCATCCAGCTTCTCGCCCTTCATCTTTCGATCCATCAGACTACTAATATGATAGCTGTGACTTTCATCCTCCAGGTACATACCCCGTAAATTTACTACCTACAGATACTCTGCAGTGCAAACTACTTTGCAAATCTGTAACTGATTATTCAATTGTTATGTCCAATCTCTCTTGGACAATTGATATTCTACAATGCACTTTAATTTTACGGAAGTGACACCACTGGTGTATTTTTACGAATTTTCACCAGTTTTTGGTGTATTTGTCATTTCCTTTAATTTGTTCCATGTATGCTTAGGCAGTTCTCTTGCCGGCTCTCTGAATCGTTCAAGATATTTTTCAAATAATTCCGTATTGATTAATGCTGAATTACCGACTTTATAGACTGCTCCTGCCTCTCTCGCAATTACTATGATTCTAGATTTACTTATCCCATAAATAATCGCTCCTTCCTCTGCATTGACAAATTTTTTCATAAAATCCTTTGTATCTGAATAGCACTTATATGAGTAACTCATTCATCAGTCTCCTTTCACATTTGGCAATGGATGTTTCATTTCTGTTGGCGGTTCTCTGAATTGCTCCATATAATCATCAAAAATTTCCAAATTTATTAATATAGTATTTCCCTTAGCTGTTCCAATCTTATATACAGCACCCGCTGCTCTAGCCATTTCAATAAATCTATGATGCCCTATGCTATATGTCATTGAAGCTTCCCCAATTCTTACAAACTTCTTTTCTACGATTTTGTTTGAACTAGGCACTCTTGCAAAATGTTTCATAAATTTCATCAACCTTTCCTTATGTACTAATATAATCTTTGCAAGCTGATATCTTGCTCCAGCAGCTAATGCTATATCCATTGCCTCATCTCGTGTTACATCTAATAAAGCCATTACTTCATCAATACGAATAAATCTTGGTTTTACAATTTCTTTTCTATAGGCACTAACTGAACCACTCAATGTATTTACCATAACATCACCTACTTATAAAACTCAGAATCTGTAATATGAAAAGTTTCAAGATACTTATCCAATATTTCTGTATTAACAAGTACAAGCTGACCAATCTTATAACAAGCCTTGGCATCCTTAGCCACTTCTTGAAATTTTGTCATTCCCATACTGTACATCTTTGCACCATCTGAATATCTTACAAACTTTTTTGCATCCTCATATCTATCTTTTTTCTTTGATTCATCCATTGCTGTGCTCCTTTCACTTTGACTTCATAACAAATGACGTATTTTCTCCATAACGCAAAAAAGAGGACATCTTCTAAATTTCTTTAGAAAATGTCCTCTTAGTAGTTCATATTCGATTGAGTCTTATTCTTTTCAGATTGTGTACTCTTTCATACTGATGTAAATGACTATGCCAAAATACGTCTTTTAATGCGTCCTTTGACGTACTCAAATGCCTCAATCCCGCATAAACACTAGGTTTATTTATCCAAGCTCTTCATCGTCGGGAACAACAACACATCTCTGATTGCAGGTGAATCTGTAAGCAGCATAACAAGTCTGTCGATACCGTAACCGATACCGCCTGTTGGTGGCATACCTACTGCAAGTGCGTTAAGGAAGTCCTCATCTGTGTGCTGTGCTTCCTCATCACCGTTCTCTGCGTTCTTATCCTGCTGTGCGAAACGCTCTCTCTGGTCGATTGGGTCGTTAAGCTCTGAGTATGCATTACACATTTCCCATGTGTTAATGAAAAGCTCGAAACGCTCAACCTTTTCTGGATCAGATGGCTTCTTCTTAGTAAGTGGAGATATTGCAAGAGGATGATCCATAATGAATGTAGGCTGGATTAAATTCTCCTCGCAGTACTCCTCAAAGAAGAGGTTGATGATGTCGCCCTTAGTGTGACGCTCCTCGAACTCAATTCCTCTCTCCTTAGCAAGAGCCTTAGCTTCTTCGTCAGTCTTAATTGTATCAAAATCAACACCGGCGTATTCCTTAATTGCGTCATTCATAGTAAGTCTTCTGAATGGCTTTCCAAGGTCAATCTCAATGCCGTTGTAAGTAATCTTAGTTGTACCGCATACAGTCTCAGCAAGATGTCTGAACATACTCTCAGTAAGTTCCATCATACCTTCGTAATCTGTGTATGCCTGGTAAAGTTCCATAAGTGTGAACTCAGGGTTGTGTCTTGTATCAACACCCTCGTTACGGTATACTCGTCCGATTTCGTAAACTCTCTCAAGACCACCAACGATAAGTCTCTTAAGATAAAGCTCTAATGAAATACGAAGCTTAACGTCCTCGTCAAGTGCGTTGTAATGAGTCTCAAATGGTCTTGCAGCAGCACCACCAGCATTAGATACAAGTGTTGGTGTCTCAACTTCCATGAAGTCTCTGCCATCAAGGAACTTTCTGATTTCCTTGATAATCTTTGATCTCTTTACAAATGTGTCCTTAACATCAGGATTCATTATTAAATCAACATATCTCTGACGGTATCTCATATCAGTATCTGTGATTCCGTGGAACTTTTCTGGAAGTACCTGTAAGCTCTTAGAAAGAAGAGTAATCTCCTCAGCATGAACTGATATCTCTCCTGTCTTAGTTCTGAAGATGAATCCCTTGATACCGAAGATATCACCGATATCAGACTTCTTAAAGTCTGCATATGCTTCTTCGCCAATTGCATCTCTTGAAATATATGCCTGCATTCTGCCCTTAAGATCAGCAATGTTACAGAAAGATGCCTTCCCCATTACTCTCTTGAACATCATACGTCCGGCAAAGCTTACATTGATTGGAGAAGCGTCCATAATGGCTCTTCTCTCATTGTAATCGGCATTAACTGCTTCTCTTGCCTGCTGCTCATCTAAACCTTCAGTATTAACTGCTGGTCTGTCACCGAGAAGTTCCTTCTCATGTGCTTCATAGATAGTTCTTATTTCGTCTGTGTGATGTGTTACATCATACTTTGTTATCTGAAATGGATCCTTACCTGCGTCCTGAAGGTTCTTTAACTTTTCCATACGAACCTTAATCTGCTCGTTAACGTCAGGCTGCTGTGCAGATTTATTATCTCCCATGAATGAGTATCTCCTTTTCTATACGTTACTGAAATATATCTTTATTAGTCGTTCTTTACAGATACAACTGTATATTCAATCTCTCCAACAGGTGCTTCTACCTTAACAGTGTCACCCTTCTTCTTTCCAATAAGAGCTGCACCAAGTGGTGACTCATTAGAAATCTTGTTATTAAGGCTGTCTGCCTCTGATGAACCAACGATTGTATACTCGATATCCTCATCGAATTCTACATCGTGAAGTACAACAACGCTCTCCATCTTAACTACATCTTTATTCTTATCGTTATCCTGAATAACCTCACAGTTAGCAAGAATTGCTTCAAGTTCTGCAATTTCTGTTTCGATATCTCTCTGCTCGTCCTTAGCTGCATCGTACTCAGCATTCTCTGATAAATCGCCCTGCTCTCTTGCTTCCTTTAACTTCTGGGCAACTTCCTTTCTTCTGACAACCTTAAGCTCCTCAAGTCTTGCTACTCTTTCGTCATACCCCTTTTTAGTAAGAAACTGTTTCTCTGCCATGTTCTTATCACCTTTCTATATATCTGCTACACTAATATGCTTCTGCTCTACTAGAGAATAAAACCCCACAAGCGTCACAATATTATAAACTATCAGTTCCTGTCTGTCAATGTAACCCTTCCAGTATCCTATCCACAAGCCCATCAAACTGTTCCAGATTAGTAACCTGGTTAGCTTCATTTCTTAATGCCGCTGCGTGCTTGATTCCTGCTGTATACCATGCAAAATGTTTTCTCATCTCGCGGATTCCTGTAAACTCGCCTTTTATCTCACACAATCCTTTGGCATGCCTCTTAATCATCTGGCATACTTCTTCAACAGACGGAGGTGCAATTATTGTACCATTATTCATATATTCAGAAACCTGTCTGAATATCCATGGATTTCCCCTTGCGGCCCTTCCAATCATTATTCCGTCACAGCCTGTCTGCTTCATCATATTAACAGCATCTTCGCCGCTTTTAATATCGCCATTACCAATAACTGGAATCGATACTGCTTCTTTGACCTGTCTTATTATATCCCAGTCTGCTTGTCCTGAATAATACTGCTGCCTTGTTCTTGCATGGACTGCAACGGCAGCCCCGCCTGACTCCTCAATAACATGTGCTATCTCAGGCGCATTTATACTATTCTCATCAAATCCTGCCCTTATCTTGATTGTAAGCGGCTTATCAAGTGCATCAGCCATCTTCTCGACTATTCTTCCGACAAGCACAGGGTCCTTCATAAGTGCCGAACCTTCGCCGTTATTGACTACCTTTGGAACAGGACATCCCATATTGACATCAATTATATCAAACTCTCTTTCTGAAAGTCTCTTCGCTATATCAGCCATGATATCCGGGTCTGAACCAAAAAGCTGCAATGCAAGCGGCCTCTCCTCTGGCACTGTCTTCATCAGGTCTTCTGTATTCTTATTGTTATACAGCACAGCCTTGGCACTGACCATCTCGGTACACATAAGCCCGCAGCCCTGCTCCTTGCATAAAAGTCGAAATGGCAGGTCTGTTACTCCTGCCATCGGTGCCAATGCAATATTGTTCTTTATCTCAACATTTCCAATTCTCATAATTACTCCATGCCTAAGAAGAATACCTTGAAGAACATCTCAAGTGATTCAAGAAGTTCTCTCTTCTCATACTGATACTTCTTGACAAGCATACCGCATGCTATCTCGTCATACAGTAAATCGCCCTCGTCTGCTGATGATTTGAACAAAAGATTGCCTTCCTCATCGAATTCCATATCAAGTATTCCACCAACTTCCTCTGTGAAAAGAACGCACATAATCTTTAACTCGTTCTTTACATCATCCGGAAGCTTATCAAAATCAGGGTTAAAATAGTATTTCTTCTCATAAGAATTAGATACACATAAAACTACATTTTCATCAAACATATCCATATAATCCTCTCACAGAAACCTCTCCGGTTCTGATAATCTTCTCGCCCTCGTCTGTCTTAATGATAAGTTCGCCCTCATCATTGATTCCAAGTGCTTTTCCAACAATTTCCTTGTCAGCATATATTGCCTTGACGTCGCCGCCCTTATTGACAAGCATTGAATTATAGTCTTCTTTAAGCCCAGCCAGATTCTGTGTCTTAACAAATGTATCATAGTACTTTGCAAAGCTCTCTGAAAATGCGGCTACTATACGGCTTCTTTTCAGATGGTCGCCAGTCTCAAGATACAGAGAAGAAGCTGTTGCCTTGATTGAATCATCAAATTCTGTCGTATTAACATTAATTCCCATACCAATAACTACATAATGTATGTAATCCATCTCAGCACTCATCTCTGTTAATATTCCACATACCTTCTTCTTATTAAGAACTATATCATTAGGCCACTTTATACGGCACTCTGCATCATGTCCGTCCTCTGTAAGAACCTTGTGGATTGCCTCCTGCACAGCCATGGCTGCCACTATTGTAAGCATTGACGCATTGACTGGTGCAATATCCGGTCTTAAAAGAAGTGACATCCATATCCCACTTCCTGCAGGAGAAACCCAATTCCTGCCGCGTCTGCCCCGACCACCTGTCTGGCTCTCTGTTATATAAAGTGTTCCATCCGCTGCATTATCTCTCTCTGCCGCTCTCTTAGCTTCGTTGTTAGTAGAATCTGTCTCGTCATAATACACTACTTCGCGGATAATTCCGGTTGTACTGCCTGTATCCACACAGGTAAGCTGACTCATTATCTCGCCTGATGTAAGAATATCAGGATACTTTGTTATATGATATCCCTTATTCTGGACTGCCTCTATAACATAGCCTTCTTCTTTTAACTGGTTTATCACCTTCCAGACAGCCGTTCTTGAAACCCCCAGCATATTGCACAGTGCCTGTCCTGACACATATCCATCTGATTTTCTCAAAACATTTAAAATCTTAGTCTTCATACCATTACCCGCCATGCTATTACTGCCATAAGTAGAAGTCCTAACGTAACAACTGTAAGAATAACGCCTGACACCGTTCTGTCGCTCATGAAATTTTTCGCAGCCGTAAGACCGTTTACCAGTGCTCCAAGGAAGAATTCAACTGCAAACAATATGCCGCTTCCGCTTCTTAGAAACAATATGATAATAAATACAATTCCTATTGCAAATGTGAGTGCTATATTGGCATAGTCTATGAGCATCTTGCTCTTTCTATACGCGCCACTCGTTGTATAATACATAACGCCTCCATACCTTACGAATTAACCGTTGCCAATTACATTTTTACTTATAAGCTCCAAGTGTAGCTGCCATCACAGCCTTGATTGTATGCATTCTGTTCTCAGCCTCATCGAATACAACTGACTGCTCTGACTCAAATACTTCATCTGTAACTTCCATCTCATCAAGACCGAATTTGTCATGAATTTCTTTACCAATCTTAGTCTTAAGGTCATGGAATGCAGGGAGACAGTGCATAAATATTGCGTTCTTAGAAGCATTGTCCATAACTGCCTTGTTAACCTGATATGGAAGAAGTGCCTTGATTCTCTCTGCCCATACTTCGTCAGGCTCACCCATTGATACCCATACATCTGTATATAATACATCTGCATCCTTAGTTCCTGCCTTAACATCTTCTGTAAGTGTTACTGAACCACCGCTTATCTTTGCCCATTCCTCACACTGTGCAACGAGTTCCTTGTCAGGGAAATATTCCTTAGCTGTGCAGGCTGTGTAATGAAGTCCTAACTTAGAGCAGACAATCATAAGTGAATTACCCATGTTGTATCTTGCATCACCCATGTATACGAACTTAACACCCTTTAATCTGCCGAGCTTCTCTTTGATTGTAAGCATATCTGCAAGCATCTGTGTTGGATGGTATTCGTTAGTAAGTCCGTTCCATACAGGCACGCTTGAATATTTTGCAAGATCTTCAACTATCTCCTGACCGAATCCTCTGTATTCGATTCCTTCAAACATTGTACAGAGAACTCTTGCTGTATCAGCAATGCTCTCTTTCTTGCCAATCTGTGAACCTGTTGGGTCAAGATATGTGACACCCATACCAAGGTCATGGGCTGCTACCTCAAATGAGCAGCGTGTTCTTGTACTTGTCTTCTCGAATATAAGTGCAACATTCTTTCCGATAAGTGGCTGTTCTACAATGCCCTTTTTCTTCTTATCCTTAAGCTCTGCTGCTAAGTCTATCAAATATAAAATCTCCTCAGGTGTATAATCCTTGAGTGTTAAAAAGTCGCGTCCCTTTAAATCCATGACATCCTCCTGTCTGTATGGCAAATTCGCATACATTGAATAATTAATAACTTTGTTCATTCTATCGCAATTATAGTCCTTCGTCAAATGCGTTGTTTAATTTGTGTAGTGGCAAGACGGTCGGTTGTGGGAGATGGCGGAGAGCTTCCGTTAAACTTCCCGGCATAATAATAGGCACTGGGCGTTCCATGCTTCGTCCCCGACCGTTAACGCTGGCAACGCACATCCTTGTGCGCGCCAGCTCACGCGTCCGTCCATGGACGCGTGTACACTCATTCTTTCTACATGCCCAGTACCTTTATTATGCGTTCAGTTTAAAGTCAGCTTTCCGCCATCTCCCACAACCTCCCTTTCTCCACACTTCTCCAAATTCATGGCAGAGTAACTTTCCTCTCCTACACCTCTCCGGACTGGTTCGACTTTCGGCTGCCAGTTTAAAAGGCTGCACAACCACTCTACTTTCCATCAAAATTCATGGGAGGGGCTTTGCCCCGTCCCATGAATATTCCGCATCTGCCACGCCTTCCGTCCGCCAATAAAAAAGGTGGTGTGGCTTTTCTGACTGCAAACTATGCACATAATAAAAGCATTGAGCAAAGTCACTACCTAAGTGTACGCGCGTCCACGGACGGACGCGCGAGCTGTCTCGCACACGGATGTGCGTTGACAGCGTAACGAGAACTTAAACAGCCTTCCACGCTCAATGCTTATTATTATGTAGCGTAGTTTGTACGGAAGAAAACCACACCACCTTTTTTATCCCTTAATGGAATATATGATCTCCAATTATTACAAAATCTGAATAGTTGTTAACATCTACAGTATATAATGCCCTGAATGATGTATAACCACCTATATTATTAACGCCTGATAATGCCTCAAGTGCTGCCTGCATACATTCTGTGTTTCTTGGACCATTTGCAAGTCTTGCTGCAAATCTGTCTGATGGATTGCCTGCACCATCTGATACACCTGAGAACTGTGATCTCTGATATATAACCCCTGTAACTGTACCAGGATAATGTCCGCTTCTTACTCTGTTAAGAATAACATTTGCAACTGCAAGCTTTCCTGCATATGGCTGGTATCCAGCCTCCCAGTCTATGATACATGCCATAAGCCATATATCATCATCTGATACGCTCATAGTTGGGTTATATGTTATATCTGTTCCTGATATTGTATTAGCAATTATCTTCTGTCGTCTTGCTTCCTCTGCTGCAGCCGCCGCTCTTTCAGCTTCTGCCTCTGCCTCAAGTCTTGCTTCTTCTGCAAGTCTTTCAGCCTCTTCTTCTGCTTCAATAGCTTCAATCTCTGCTATTGTATATCCTGCAAGAAGATTATCTGTTCCAATCTGTTCTGCTATAGCCTCTGCTTCTTCTCCAAAACATAAGCACTGTGTCTGTACATAACCTTCGCAGTTTCCTGAACTAACTTTAGTCCATTCCTTTCCGACCATATCAACATCTACAAGTGTGTTAGTATATAATCTTCCCACAACCTGTGCTGTCTCTTCGTCAGAAGTGTCATAAACATCAAGATAAGGATCAGTAATTGCTACTGCCTTGTTCTTGTATGTTCCTGTTTCTTCATACCCAGTCACAAGAACCTCTTCTGTATTAGCTGAATAAGATGCAACCTTAATTCCCGTGTCAGTATTCTGTGTTTTCTCATAGGTAGTTGCCACTGCTGGAAGAACCGGTGTCATAAATAACACAATTGCAGCTCCCACATAGCAAGCAGCTTTGCTACTTCTAAGTTTCATATTATACTTCCCTTTCCGGCGGCTTATTTAGCTTCGCCTATAAATTGTTACAGAAATGTTACAATTTATTACGGAAATATAATAGCAAAGTTACAGTAATTTGTCAAATATGTTAAAACCCGCTCTATGAGCGGGTTTGCGGGTTTGTTTATTAAATTCATTTTGCCAAAAATAGTATATGACCATATATATAGTTGGTTATCTACACACTTCTCTGTCTGACAGCTTCGTATGTAAGAATTGTACATGCTATTGCCGCGTTAAGAGATTCAACCTCTCCCTGCATCGGAATTCTTATAAGTGTATCTGCCTGCTTAGTGATATCATCTGTAAGTCCATTTCCCTCATTGCCTATTAGAAATGCGGTTCCTTCCCTGTAATCTTCACCAAGATATGTATTCTTTCCGTCAAGATGTGCAGCATATACCTTAATTCCGGCATTCTGACACTGTGAAACTGCATCGCTAAAATCCTGCACATATACAAATGGCACTCTGAATATAGAACCCATTGTTGACCTTATTGTCTTAGGATTATATATATCCACAGTATTAGAACTCATAACAACTCCGGTAACACCTGCACCTTCACCCATCCTTAATATAGTTCCCAGATTACCCGGATCCTGAAGATTCTCAACAAGAATCAGTAACGGATTGTCGGTAAGCATATCTGAAATACTGCTGTCATTCATTCTTACAACCGCCATAATCCCCTGTGGTGTCTGTGTCTGTGACATTCTGTCAAATACATTATCGGCGACAATCTCAATACTGTCAGAAGAAATCCCCTGCTTCTTAACCAGCTCATGCACATACTCAGGATTGTTACTATGAAATCTTTCAGACATATATATCTTCACCAGTAAATCTGCCGGCACCTCAGATACCATGCGGACTCCCTCTACAACATATTCTTTATTCTTCTTTCTTTCCCTGGCCTTAGAAAGCAATGATATAACATGCTTTACCTGTGAACTGCTCGTACTGGTTATCATTATGAGGTTACCTTTCTGCCATGCATTACTTAGAAAGTAATGCACTTATATTAAATTCATAATCATTAATATCCTTAGTCATGGCAAGTGCTTCATCAATATCATAATCAACAAACTTACCATCCTTGTATGCTACAAGTCTGTTACTCTTTCCTTCAGCAAGAAGATCAACAGCATAAGCACCCATAATAGACGCATACATTCTGTCCTTACATGTTGGTGAACCACCACGCTGCATGTATCCTAAAATAGTAGCTCTTGTCTCAATACCTGTTGCAGCTTCAATTCTTCTTGCCATTCCTGTAGAATGTCCGATACCTTCAGCATTAATAATAAGATGGTGTTTCTTGCCCTTCTTTCTTCCTTCTATAATATGATTAATAAGAGTCTGCTCATCATTATCATATCTTTCAGGAAGAAGGATATCCTCTGCACCATTGGCAATACCACACCACAATGCTATATATCCTGCATTTCTTCCCATAACCTCGATAATACTGCATCTTTCGTGTGATGTAGATGTATCTCTTATCTTATCAATAGCTTCCATTGCTGTATTAACAGCAGTATCAAATCCAATAGTATAATCTGTACATGCAATATCAAGATCAATTGTTCCCGGAAGTCCGATAGTATTAATTCCCTGTGCTGCAAGCTTCTGTGCACCTCTGAAAGAACCATCTCCACCGATTACAACTATACCGTCAATTCCATGCTTTCTGCATACTTCAGCACCTCTCTTCTGACCTTCTTCAGTCATGAATTCCATGCATCGTGCTGTATAGAGGACTGTTCCACCACGCTGGATAATATCAGCAACGCTTCGCTTGTCCATATCAATTATCTCATCATTAAGAAGTCCGTTATAGCCCTTCTGAATACCCTTGACCTTAAGTCCCTTATTCAAAGCAGTTCTTACAACTGCACGGATAGCAGCATTCATGCCTGGAGCATCTCCACCACTTGTTAATACGCCGATTGTTTTAATTTCCTTTGCCATAACTTCCCCTTTCTTATCTCTTAATATTATTTTCTGCTTTATGTTACCACATTATAAAAGAAAAATCTTCTTTTTTTGATAATTTTTTACCAATGTTAATTAAAATTTATGTTGTAGCAACATTTTTCTCACCATATTTACTCTTAAGAATATAAAGCAGGTCTGATGTCACCTTCACGCACTGACTCTGTGGAAGCGCTATTCTCTGTTTTTCTGCCACACAATATATTGTGACTGTGTCTTTACCGTCCGATTCTTTGAAAATATCAGCAAGCTCATCCCTGTGTGTCTCATACTCAGCAAGACTGTCAAACCTGAGCCACAATCTTCTTGGAACACTGTCAAAGCTCACAACACTGTCTGCCGTAAGTCTTGCAGGTTTGTCGGCATCTGCCTGTATTCTTCCCGTAACAAATACTTTGTTGGTCGTATCAAAAAGTCTTTTATATTTTTGATAATTTCTTGCAAACATGATTACCTCAACGCTTCCAACAAAATCTTCTATTGTAAGGTACGCCATCTGCTGGCCTGAACCGGTAGTAATAACCTTAATGTTACTTATAAGGCCACCTATCGTCTGCTTTGAACCGTTCATAAGCTTTGCCTGTCCGGTTTCCTCATCAATAAGAAAATCTGTACTTCTCGCAGAAATATGCTTCTCCCACATACCAGTATATTCATCCAGCGGATGTCCTGTTACATATACACCGAGAACTTCTTTTTCACGTTCAAGCAGATCCTCCTTTTCAAACTCCTGAATATCAGGCACTTTCATTTCAAGGCTCTGTTTATCCTCTTCACTTACGAAATCGAATAGTGACATTTGTCCTGAAATAGCATCTTTATTCTGCTTAACAGCACTATCAATCATTCTCTCATAGACATTCATCATGCCCCGTCTTGTATTACCAAATGTGTCAAATGCACCTGCAAGTATAAGATGCTCAACTGTTCTCTTATTAATTGCCCCTGCCATTCTTGTAATAAAATCCTGCATGGAGTGAAAATCGCCATTATTGGTCCTTTCTTCAATAATCGCAGTAATTGTAGGTCTTCCCATACTCTTTACCGCATTAAATCCAAACCTTATATTCTTACCTTCAACACCGAAATCAGCAACTGATTTATTGACATCAACAGGAAGAATACTAATTCCCATCTCTCTTGCTGCAAGAATATATTCTGCGACCTTACTTGTTTTATCAGTTACACTTGATATCAGCCATGCCATATACTGTACAGGAAAATGTACTTTCAGATATGCTGTCTGGTATGCCACAACCGCATAGCATGCCGCATGTGATTTGTTAAATGCGTATTTTGCAAAATCCATCATCTCATCATATATCTTATTGGCTGTCTGTTCACTTATGCCATTCTTAATACAGCCTGGTACTCCGTTAGCTTCATTACCGTATACGAAATTCTGACGTTCCTGCTCCATTACATCAAGCTTTTTCTTAGCCATTGCTCTTCGCACATTATCACTACCGCCCCACGAATATCCGGCAAGGTCACGGACAATCTGCATAACCTGCTCCTGATAAACCATACAGCCATATGTCGGCTCTAAGATTGGCTCTAACTGCGGGCATTCATAGGTTATGTTTCCCGCGTTCTCTTTTCCTTTAATATACTGTGGTATGAAATCCATTGGTCCCGGTCTGTAAAGCGATATACCAGCAATTAAATCCTCTAAACAATCCGGTTTTAACTCTTTCATGAAGTTTTTCATTCCGCCACTCTCTAACTGGAATATACCTGCACATTTGCCCTGACTTATACATTCAAATACAGACTTATCGTTATATGGTATATTATCCACTGAAAATGCAGGGTCAATCTGCTGTTCACATTTTTCAGTCTGTTGGATTACAGTTAAGTTTCTAAGACCTAAAAAGTCAAATTTTAACAGTCCCAAATGTTCCAGAGTAGGACCTTCAAACTGCGTAACCTTAACATTATCTGCTCCAACTGCAACCGGAACATACTCTCCAACATCCTTCTGACTGATAAGAACACCTGAGGCATGAACTGAAGCATGCCTTGGCAGTCCTTCAAGTCTCTTTGCTTTATCTATAAGATCTCTCACTGTCTCATCAGCTTCATACAATGCCTTAAACTCAGCATTTGGCTTAATGTCCCTGTCTGCGTCACCATTCATTGCACTGTCAATCGTAACACCAACCTTCTGTGGTATCATCTTCGCAATGTTATCAACCATCGCATATGGAAGATCCATAACCCTTCCGACATCTTTAATAACGGCTCTTGCTGCCATAGTTCCAAATGTGATTATCTGGCACACACATTCTTTACCATATTTTTCTATAACATAATCAATAACCTTCTGTCTGCCTTCTGGTGCAAAGTCCACGTCAATATCGGGCATGGACACACGCTCAGGATTCAGAAATCGTTCGAATACAAGATTGTATTTAACAGGGTCAAGCGTTGTTATTCCAAGACAGTATGACACAAGACTTCCTGCCGCCGAGCCTCGTCCGGGTCCAACCGGAATATCATGTGTCTTGGCATAATTAATGTAATCCCACACAATCAGGAAATAATCGACATATCCCATTGAATAGATAACTGACAGCTCGTAAGAAAGTCTCTGGAATATATCATTCGAATCCTCTGCCCTTTTTATAACAACATCTTTTCTGTCTGCAACTATTGATGCTTTTGCCTGCTCTATAATATCTTCAATACATACATCTGCGGTCTTGTCCGGATATCTCTCCTTTAACCCCTCATAGCATAAAGCATTAAGATACACCCATGAATTCTTTCCATATTCTTCTGGCACATCAAACGCTGGCAGCTTTGTAACTCCGAATTCTATCTCAACATTACATCTTTCTGCTATCTTATGAGTGTTCTCAACTGCTTCCGGTGCGTATTTGAACAATTCCGCCATCTCTTCCTCTGACTTTAAATAGAACTGTCCACCCTCATATCGCATCCTGTTTTCATCAGAAAGCTTCTTACCTGTCTGTATACATAATAATATATCATGTGCATCTACATCATCTGCATAAGTATAATGAACATCATTCGTACATACCAGTTCAATTCCGGTCTCATTATGCATACGCATAAGCTGTGGATTGACATAGTGCTGTTCTGCTATTCCGTGATCCTGCAATTCAAGAAAGAAATTTCCCTTTCCGAATATATCCTGAAGTTCAAGGGCAGCATCTCTGGCCGTCTCATACATGCCTCTTGACAGATATCTCTGCACCTCACCTGCAAGGCACGCACTCGTAGCAATAATTCCCTCGTGATATTCCCTTAACACTTCCTTGTCTACTCTCGGCTTATAGTAAAAGCCTTCTGTAAACCCTTTTGAGACTATCTTCATAAGATTCTGATATCCGGTGTTATTCTCTGCCAGCAATACAAGGTGATTATATTTATCCTCACTCTGTCCTGCGCCTTTATCAAACCTTGACCCCGGAGCTACATACACCTCACAGCCAAGAACAGGCTTGATTCCTGCCTTCTTAGCCGCCTCGTAAAATTCAATAACACCATACATCACACCATGGTCAGTTATTGCAAGGCTGTCCATGCCAAGTTCCTTTGCCCGTTTAGTAATCTCTTTTATCTTACTGGAGCCATCCAGCAATGAATATTCAGTATGCACATGCAAATGTGTAAAACTCATAGCATCTCCTCCCTATGTAAAAAAATATAACATATTTTCGTTTATTAATCAGCAATTTTATGATATTCTATATTTAATTATTAATGTAAGGGAGTTGTATTATGTTAATATCTGATATTCCCGTAGGCGGGTCAATTTCAATTGAAATATCCATAGATAATGTCAGCTACGAGATGCCTTCCTCTGTTGTTGCATCCAAGAATGGCTACATTCTCATAGCGCCTTTTACATCAAAAGGTGCTGTAATAGATTTTTCTTCTTATAAGGATATTTTATTTAATCTTTATACCATAGACCCAGCAACAAAGAACCGTGTAGTCTGGAAGAATATTAACATAGAAACTATCTCTTATAAATCAACCAGTTTCGCATCTGCTTACTACAAAATCTCGACCAATGTTTTTGCCAGCATTGCCTCTGAATGCGACAGAAGATTTAATCAGCGCATTTCAACCGGGGCTTCGGGACATATCTCATCAGATACCACAGAAGCTGATATTCCAGTAACGTTAATTGATGTCAGTGATAAAGGACTTTCATTTTCAACCAGCAACGAACTATTATATAACTATAATAATACATATATAACATTTTCAGATCAGGCAAACGGAAAGCAGTTTAACTTTCATTTTAAATGTTTTATCATACGCAGCCAGTTGTATGGCGAACGCTACATTTATGGATGTATTATCCCAACTCCGTCCCGCGAATATCTTACATATGTTTTTCTTAAAAAAATTGAATCCAGAATCAGTTCTGCTAAGGAACAGTCTAAACAGACCGCTCTTAAAGATGCTGCTGACGTTGCTTCACAATCTATTGAAAGCACTTCGTCAGGATATCATTCACACATATCTGAAAAGAATAAGCGTTGATATAAGGGGCATATCACAATGTGATATGCCCCTTTATTATTAATCATCTTCTTTTTCTTTAGCTGTATCATCAGATTCATTATCGTCTGAATGACTGCCAATATTCTTCCATATATCGCTTTCCGGCTCACCACTAACTGTCGATGAATAGCTTCCATCTTCATTAAATGTTACGCTTTCTGCCACTTTCTCTGATGTTGAGAATAATGAAGTATCAACCGGTTCAGGTATTCCCTTTGCCTCTCTGAATATCTTCATGAATTCCTTGCCTGTGATAGTCTCATGGTCATACAGATATCTTGCAAGCTGATCCATTACTTCTCTGTTCTCTCTTATAATCTGCTTAGCCTCTTCATAACATGACGCAATAAGCTTCTTTACCTCGTCATCTACCTCTGCCTCAGTTGCCTGTGCACAGTTCATAGATGCTCTTCCGCTAAGATATTCATCTTCAACTGTTGATAATGCAACAAGTCCGAATCTGTCTGACATACCATATCTTGTAATCATTGTCTTGGCAAGGTTAGTTGCTTTCTTGATATCATCATAAGCACCATTAGTAACTGAACCAAATACAACTTCTTCTGCAGCACGGCCACCAACAAGTGATATAAGGTCTGTCATAAGTTCATCCTTAGTCTCAAGATGCTTCTCTTCCTCTGGGAAGTTAAGCACATAACCAAGTGAACCATTAGTATGAGGTATAATAGTAATCTTCTGGACCGGATCAGAATTATTCTTGATAGCTCTTATAAGGGCATGCCCAATCTCATGGTAAGCAACAACCTGCTTTTCCTTCTTGCTAAGAACTCTTTCCTTCTTCTCCTTACCTGCTACAACTGTATCAAAAGCACCAAGAAGGTCCTTCTGGGTAACAACATTTCTTCCATTCTTAACTGCCGCAATAGCAGCTTCATTAATGATATTGGCAAGGTCTGAACCAACAAGACCGCTTGTTGCCATTGCAATCTCATCAAAATCAACTGTATCGTCCATAAGCACATCCTTAGAATGTACCTTAAGAGTCTCAATTCTTCCCTTCTTATCAGGTCTGTCAACGGTAATTCTTCTGTCGAGACGACCTGGTCTAAGTAAAGCCTTATCAAGTACTTCCGGTCTGTTAGTTGCTGCAAGAATGAATATTCCCTTAGAAGAATCAAAACCATCCATCTCTGCAAGTAACTGGTTCAATGTCTGCTCACGCTCGTCATTGCCACCGCCATACTTGGAATCTCTGCTCTTACCAATAGCATCAATCTCATCAATAAATATAATACAAGGAGCCTGCTTAGTTGCTTCCTTGAACAAGTCTCTTACTCGTGATGCGCCAACACCTACGAACATCTCAACGAAATCAGAACCTGCGAGCGAGAAGAAAGGTACATCTGCCTCACCGGCTACAGCCTTGGCAAGAAGCGTCTTACCTGTTCCAGGAGGTCCTACTAAAAGTGCACCCTTAGGAAGCTTTGCACCAATCTTGGCATATTTCTCAGGGTAATGTAAGAAATCAACAATCTCTGTAAGTGATTCCTTAGCTTCATCCTGACCTGCAACATCCTTGAATGTAACACCTGTCTTTTTCTGGACATATACTTTGGCGTTGCTCTTTCCAACGCCCATTCCGCCCATCATTCCACCATTCTTAGCAATTCTTCTATATACAAATGCAAAGATTATATATATGAATAAAAATGGCAGTACATATGCAAGCAGAAATTCTACAATTGAAGAACTCGAATCCGGAATATATCCTTCAAACTCAATACCCTTTCTCTTAAGAAGTGGTACAAGAGTATCATCATTAACATACCCTGTATAATATGTGTATGAAACTCCTGCTATGCCAGACTGTTTCTCCTCTTCAACAGGTGTAATAAGAATTCTGTCCTGCTCTAATGCTACTTTCTTTACCTTATCTTCATCAATCATCTGCATGAACTGGTCGTAGCTTATCTCCTTGTAAGTTGCATTCCTAAACATATTGCTAAGAAGCGTAAGTCCGATAAATGTTACAACTGCCGCTATAATAATGAATATTATAAGGTTAACATTCTTTGGCTTCTTGTTATTATTGTTATTATTGTTGTTATTACGGTTATTGTTGCGGTTATCGTTATTATTATAACCATTGTCATAACCGTTATTGTTATAATTATCCATACTCTTCTCCTGATATGATACTGTACTTATCTTAAGCATTTCCAAATAAGTCTGTTTTCATTATAAAGAAGGAAAAAATATAAATCAACCAAAATCTAAGTGTTTAATAAGATGTTTATATTTACTTTATATTCTTAGTTTTTTTCTTTAAACTATGGAAATTTATAATACAGGGCTGTATAATATTGCATATTTTTTTGATTACACATTCAGATTGGAGGAAAAGATGGCTGTTAAATATGTATTTGTAACAGGTGGTGTTGTTTCCGGTTTAGGAAAAGGTATCACTGCCGCATCTTTAGGCAGACTGCTTAAAGCCCGTGGTTTTTCTGTAACCATGCAGAAGTTTGACCCTTATATTAATATTGATCCAGGTACTATGAACCCTATCCAGCACGGAGAAGTTTTCGTAACTGACGATGGTGCTGAGACAGACCTTGACCTTGGTCACTATGAAAGATTTATTGATGAAAGCCTTAATAAGAATTCTAATGTAACTACAGGTAAAGTATACTGGTCTGTATTACAGAAGGAACGACGTGGAGATTTCGGTGGAGGCACAGTCCAGGTAATCCCTCATATTACTAATGAAATAAAGAGCCGTTTTTTCAGAGATTATTCAACTGATGAAACTAAGATTGCAATTATAGAAGTTGGTGGTACTGTCGGAGATATCGAGAGTCAGCCTTTCCTTGAGGCAATCAGACAGTTCCAGCATGAAGTCGGACATGAGAACGCAATTCTTATTCACGTAACACTTATTCCTTATCTTAAAGCATCTGGTGAAATGAAGACTAAGCCAACTCAGGCAAGTGTTAAGGAACTTCAGGGAATGGGAATCCGTCCGGATATTCTTGTGTGCCGTACCGAACATCCACTTGAGGCTGGTATCAAAGATAAAATAGCACTTTTCTGTAATGTACCTAAGTCTCATGTACTTCAGAACTTAGATGTTGAGATTCTTTATGATGCACCTCTTGCGATGGAAGAAGAACATCTTGCACAGGTAGCATGTGAATGTTTACACCTTGACTGTCCAGAACCAGACCTTGATGAATGGAGAGCAATGTGCAAGGCCTGGAAGAATCCTACTAAGAAGGTAACTGTTGCATTAGTTGGTAAATATATCCAGCTTCATGATGCTTATATCAGTGTTGTAGAAGCATTAAAGCATGGTGGTGTATATAATTCATGTGATGTAACTATCAAATGGATTGATTCAGAAACTGTAACTCCTGAAACTGCTGATGAGCTTCTCTCTGACGTATCTGGCATATTAGTTCCAGGTGGGTTCGGTGACAGAGGTACAGAAGGAAAGATTGAAGCTATCCGTTATGCCAGAGAACATAATATTCCATTCTTAGGATTGTGTCTGGGAATGCAGCTTTCAATTGTTGAATTTGCAAGAAATGTTATAGGCTATGACGACGCACACAGTGTTGAACTTAATCCTAACACAACTCACCCTGTTATACATCTTATGCCAGACCAGGAAGGCATTGATGATATCGGCGGTACATTAAGACTTGGTTCTTATCCTTGTGTACTTGATAAAACAAGCAAGGCTTATGAACTCTATGGCGAAGAGCTTATACATGAACGTCACAGACACAGATATGAAGTTAATAATGATTACAGAAAAGTTCTTACTGAGAATGGTATGATGCTTTCAGGAATATCTCCTGACGGAAGAATTGTTGAGATGATAGAATTAAAGAATCACCCATGGTTTATTGCCACACAGGCTCATCCAGAGTTAAAGTCAAGACCTAATCGTCCACATCCATTATTCAGAGGCTTTATAACAGCAGCACTTGAATATCAGAATAAAAACCATTAATTATATTATATATGCATAACAAAAAACATCACCTGACGAATCCGACTTTCGTATCAGGTGATGTTTTTTATTGCTTTTGCTTATAAAATTATTATTTATTAAGACCATTAAGAATCTTCTTAATTCTCTTAACTTCATCGTCTTCTAACTTCTGTGATTCACAAATAGAAGCAACCATATCAACAGCCTTTCCATTGAACCAGAAATCGGCTTCTTCCTTTAAAAGCTGTCTTCTATATTCTTCTTCTGAACGAAGTGGATGAATGAAAGCTGCCTTTCCTTTACGGTATGTATCAACAAATCTCTTGTCCTTCAACTTACCTACGAAAGTAACAACTGTTGTTCTTGCGTAATCCTTACCATAATCGTCTCTTAACTGATCAATAAGTTCCTGTACAGGAATATCCTGTGGTGCTTCCCATATAAGCTTCATAATTAATGCTTCACATGGACTTAATTCATTAAAATGATTTCTGCTCATAAACCCTCCTTAGGCTCTTCCATAGATATACATATTCTATATTATACTGCCATTATTAATATTTTTCAACTGTATAATGAATAGTCGGATATGGATTTCACAATTGTATTACCGATAAACTGAATCCATCAAATTCCTTTTCTACAATAGTGAAATTCTGGGGAAGTCCGCACATATATGCTTTCATTTTCCCTTTCTCTAATCTATAAACTATTTTGTCCAAAATGTCAAGCACACCTTGACCTGTAGCCTTGCCATAAGCCTCTTTTAATGTCCATATTCTGAAGAATCTTTGATCACTATCGCACTCTTTAATCCATTCTGCTTCAGATATGTCAAAGAAGCGTTTTGCCAGATTCTGTCTACCTTTGCGGGCTTTTTCAATATCAATTCCTACCGGTCTGTCGCCTATCACGCACGCTACATAATTAGACGAATGTGAAATATTGAAAAAAATTTCACGATTTGACAAAAAATAAGGTTTTCCTTGCGAATTATATACTATTTCATAATCAAAGTACGGATTATTCGCTTTAATCAAAGAAATAATATCCACCTTCTCATATAGATTTTCATCTGTTTTATAATCTCTTTCTCCTGTTTTTATAGACCATTTTCCTACCGCATAATTAAGAAGTAGGCCTGCCGTCACGGTTTGCAGCTTATTTTCACGCATTTTCATCTTATCAGCCTTAGTTTTCCTGTATTCCGGAATAAGCGAATAAGCCTTTTCATATAACTTTTCATCTGCTAATGCATCTGTAGTTGTCACAAATATCATCATAATCAATCACCATCTATACACTTATTGTCTGTGCATCTGCCATATAACGCTTTGAGAACACGAATACTATATCACCTGATTTAATCAAGGTATCACCATTAGGAACTATTGCATTATCACCGCGTCTTATCATAACTATAAGTGTATGCCTTGATATATCAAGTTCTTTTATCTTGTGTCCAACCCACGGATGATGTTCACGCAGTTCCACCTGTTTTAGGTTTACATCTACATTAACATCACAGTCTCTTGCTCCGATTACAACACAATCTCCCTCAAAAAGCTTCATATCTCCCTTTGGCATAAGTGTCTCACCATTTCTTAACACTGCTGCAAGAATAAGTCCTCTCGGAAGACTAAGCTCGCATACCTTCTTTTCATTCCAGTTGTGGTCCTTAGTTATAATAAGCTTAATAAACTTAAGTTCCTTCTCCATAAGGTAATCTGTAGACTTCTTAATAAGGCTGTACTGCTCAACGAAACCTGCAGATAAGATACCTGTTGGAATAGCGACCATTCCGACGCCAAGAAATGTAATGATAATACTAAACATTTTTCCAAGCACTGTCACAGGATAGATATCGCCGTAACCTACTGTAAGAAGTGTTGATACCGACCACCATATTCCTGAAAATGCATTCTTAAACACTTCCGGCTGTGCCTCATGCTCTAAACTGTACATGCACAGTGATGATGCTATGATAAGCATCACAATGATGAATACAGAGGATAATATCTGGTCCCTTTTTCGCCTTATTACCTCTGTTATAACATTTAACGCATCATAATATGAATTGACACGGAATATCCTTAGGATTCTTATAACCCTGAACATACGGAAAGCAACTGCTCCTGCCGGGAAGAATACAGGCAGATAATTTGGCAGGAACGATAAAAGGTCAACAATACCGCTTCCTGAGAAGATGTATTTTATTCTCGCAATACCTGTACATTTATTAGGATACAGATATTCTGCTGTCCATACACGCAGTATGTATTCAATTGTAAAGCCGATAACTGTAATCCACTCTATAACATCTAACACCGGCTGATACGGAATTGACTGTTCAAATGTATCAAATATCGCAATGAACAGGTTGATTATAATTGCAGCAGTTATCGCAATATCAAATGTACGGCTTGCAACATCGCCCGCATATCCAATCTGGATAATGTCAAATATACGTTTTTTCTTATTATTCACCGTATCCCATCCTCCTACTTAAGCATATACCACGGAAGCAGCAATGCTCTTATATATTTTGCAAATGGCACATATGCCGTTATGTTAATGAATACCGGACATAATATAAGACACGCTATAAGAAGCACTGGTATTATTGAAATCATTGCATTGGCACTCCTTACAGGTATTGCCACAAGCCATGCAAATAAAGTAACTGCTATTACATACACAGCCATATGAAGAATATCTGCTGTGCCCTTAAGCTGTCCTGCCACCGCAAGTGTTAGAATTGCTGATACTGCAAAAAGTACACACGATATGAATGCATACAACGGCTTTCCTGCAACACGGTACATACGGGGCAGTGTTATAAATGTTCCTGAATTCTTATCAAGATAATATTCCACAATTCCAAAAAGTCCGCCTATATATACAAGAATTATAAGCAATGCCCTTAACGGAAACTCTCCTGTCTTATCTTCAAGCTGTGTACCATTATCCTGTGCACCATCTAACACCTTAAAATCAATTCTGAATGTGTCATCTCCGGATATGTATTCCCTGTACCCTTTTCTTATCTCTTCCTCTGCCTTTTCTGCATGCTTTTTAAATATGTCTACAGAATTAACATAATTAACTGCAACCTCCGGCGAGTACGCCTTAAACATAGCAGAAAAGAATATCTCGTCAGTCATTGAACTGACAAAATCTGACCTGCATATAATAAGCTCTATAATGTCTCTGTAGCTGCCACTGTCAAGCTTATCCTTAAGCCCTGTACCAACTACGTAGCCACACTCTGTTCTTTTATTCATTATATCCTGTTCAAGCTTTTCCTGCGATTCTGCTTCGTAGAATTGAACTGAATAATCGCCATTCATAAGATAATCTCTTGTCATTATGGCAATTTTATCGTCATCTTCAAGCACTATTCCAACCCTTACAGCCCCCGCCTCCTTAAGAGACGCTGTATGCGTAATTATTAACGCTACAACAGGCATTGCAATAAGCACCACGACAATCACAGGATTCTTTAACTGCCTTTTAACGAGCAGATACAGCCAGTATAACAATCTCTTCATTATCTGTCTCTCCTTATCTTAACCGCCAATGCCCCTGCCGCCTGAAATATAATTATCCACATAACATTTGTCATAATGGTACTGATATCCACAGTTCCCTTGATTATCTGACATGCAAGTGTGAATAAGCCGTTAGTCGGAAGATACATGCCAATAACCCTCACACCCGGCGCAAGAAATGCTGATGAAACAATACATCCGGATGCATACATGCACGACATTCCAAGGATACACACCGTAATAACTGAATACACCGTGTCGTCAACTACTGAGAATATACAGTTTATAAATGAAACTGCCGAATACACAAGCACCACAATCCCCAGTGTGGAAGCAATGAATTCTCCAACTGTCGAAACTGCCAGAACACCTGATATTGCAGGAATCCCCAGCCTCATTACATTAATTATAATAAAAAGCACTTCAAATATCACTATATACACAATGCCAACTCCGGTGGTTCTTGCAATTCCTGTATCTAATGCTGATATTCCCGCACCTTTAAAACTCTTTGCAAGCGTTCTGCTATCACCCTTCATATTACCGGCGCATGTTATTGCGCTAAGTAAAAGCAGCATTACAATTGCTGTACACACATAAAACTGTACTGTACTCAGACCTTCTTTAGCCGATATATCCCTTGTCTTAAAGTATATGCTTCTGTTAAGCGCATATGAAAGATATATGTCATTAAGCTTATTCTCATGTGTTCCACGCAGCCCCCTGTAATTCTTAAGCACACCATTGAATAAATCGTCAAATGTATATATCCCCGCTTCTGCAGTTGCAAGGTCAGAGCCTCCTGCCCTCACCATCTCTCGGAATATCATCCAAGTATTATTAACTCCCTCTGACTGACACACAACCTCAACAGGTGTATTCTCGCCCGACATAATATCACTTATCATATTCTCCGGCACAATAATAGCCATAACATAATAATTATTTCTTAAACCATCTATAGCCTTCTGTCTGTCAGTATATTCAAATGTACAGACATTCTTAATTGTGTCTATCTCACTGACATAATTGAATGCCATCTTAATATATCGAAACTCCTTATTATCTGCCGAATCAGAGTTTTCTGTATCATCATAATCAGGATACACAACAGCAACCTTCATCCTCATGTCACTGTCCTGTGCCGTTGCAATGCCTACGCATGTACTTATTGCAATAACAAGCACTGCCGTCACTATCGTACCCAGAATTATCTTCGGTATAGATAAAAATGCGGATTTAATCTGCAATTTTAATAATTCCAGTTTCCTTCTCATCTAATCCCCCAATTAAATCTATCTGTGAATAATCTCTAAAAGTTCATTGCCTGTAACCGGATGGTCAAGTTCATTAAGCTTACCATTCTTTAAAAGGTACATTCTGTCAGCAAGCCTTAATTCACCTTCTTCGTGGCTTGTTATAATGACCGTACCTCCGCTTTTCGTGTAAGCAGACAGATAATTCATAATATCCTGTTTACACACAATATCCAGTGAAGCGCCCGGCTCATCTAATATAAGTACAGGTGGATTCTTAGCCAGTGCACAGCATATGCTTAAACGCTTCTTCATGCCTCCTGACAGCTTATCAACACGTTTGTCAAGATATTCTGACACTCCTAACACTGCAGGAACACCGCCCTTTAAGTCTGCGTCCATGTTTCTTCCTGTATCACAGTACCAGAATTTAAGATTATCCCTTGCCGACAGCTTCTCCATAAGTGGATTCTCCTGCGGCACAAAACCAATATATTTCTGAAACACCAACGCATCTGCAAATGCATCTGTGCCATCTATCTTAAGACTTCCTCCATCTGCCTTAAGACTTCCTGCCAGTATCTCCAGAAGAGTAGATTTGCCACAGCCGTTGGCACCGACTATGGCAATATACTCTCCGCTGGCAGCATGAAACGAAGCGCCGTTAAGCACTGTCGTTTTCCTGCCATATGATTTTCTAATATTCTCCGCCTCTATAAACATACATATATCTCCACATTAATTCTGGGCTGCTGTATCAAACTGGCTGTAATACAGCTTGTGATAGAATCCGTTCTTAGCCAGTAATTCTTCATGATTACCCTGCTCTATAATATGTCCGTCTTTCATAACAAGAATAACATCCGCAGACTGGATAGTTGAAAGTCTGTGGGCTACGATAAAGCTTGTTCTTCCCTCCATCAGCTTTGCAAATGCATTCTGTATCTTTATCTCTGTTCTTGTATCAATAGAAGATGTAGCCTCATCAAGAATAAGCATTGGCGGCTTTGCAAGCATAATTCTTGTTATACATAAAAGCTGCTTCTGTCCCTGTGAAAGACTTCCGCCATCCTCGCCTATAACTGTGTCGAATTCATTAGACATTCTCTTGATGAATCCATATGAATGTGCTGCCTTTGCTGCAGCAATAATCTCTTCCTCTGTAGCATCCGGCTTACCCATAACAATATTCTCTCTTATAGTTCCTGACTTTAGCCATGTCTCCTGAAGAACCATACCAAAGCCCTGTCTTAAAGACTTTCTGGTCATCTGTCTTATATCAGTTCCTGACACATCAATGCTTCCGCTGTTAACATCATAGAATCTCATAAGAAGATTAATAACTGTTGTCTTTCCACAACCCGTAGGTCCGACAATCGCTATTCTCTGTCCCTTCTTGACATGAAGATTGAAGTTCTCAATAAGCTTCCTGTCAGGTACATAGGAAAAGCATACATCATTAAGATCAACTGTTCCGTCAACCTCTTCAACAACCCTTGCGTCTTTAGCATCAGGAATCTCAGGGTCTTCTTCAATAAGTTCAAATATTCTGGCTGCACAGGCAAGAGCGTTCTGAAGCTCTGTGACAACGCCTGATATCTCGTTAAAAGGTTTAGTATACTGGTTGGCATAACTTAAAAAGCTTGATAACTGGCCAACTGTGATACCGCCATTGATAGCTGAAAATGCACCAACAATCGCAACGCTCGCATATACAAGGCTGTTTACGAATCTTGTTGAAGGGTTAGTAATAGATGAGAAGAAAATTGCCTTTAAGGAATACTTCTGAAGTCTTTCATTAATCTCATCAAATTTTCTTACCGCCTCATCTTCATAGCCGTAAGCCTTAACTACCTTCTGTCCGCCAATCATTTCATCAATAAGTGCTGTCTGTTCACCTCTTGTCTCAGACTGAAGTTTGAACATGCTGAAGGTCTTTCTGGCAATAAAGCTTGCAACTAAAAATGAAAGTGGCGTGATAACGACAACTGCCAGTGTAATCTTAGCATTGATTGTAATCATGAATATAAGTGTTCCAAGTATAGTCATGACACCTGTAAAGAACTGTGTGAATCCCATAAGCAGACCATCTGCAAACTGGTCAACATCAGCAATTACACGACTCACAATCTCACCATATGAATGTCCGTCAATATATTTTAGTGGAAGAACCTGAATTTTCTCTATAGCCTCATTTCTAATGTCTCTGGTTACTTCATATGTGATTCTGTTGTTACATATGTTCATAAGCCACTGTGAAAGTGCTGTAATTCCAACAAATATTCCGATTTGAATAAGTATATTCACAATCTTTGCAAAATCCACATTATCCACACCGATAATGCAGTCAATTCCACGTCCGACAAGGATTGGCACATAAAGTGTTGTTGCAACTGTTACTGCCGCCATAATAAGCGATAATATTATGAAAAAGCTGTGCTTCTTAATTCTTTTAAGGAGTTTTACAAATGTTGATTTATTCTTCTTCATTATGCTACGCCCCCTTCTGAATCTGCTTTCTTAAACTGTGATTCATATATCTCCTTATAAACCTCACAATTTGCAAGAAGCTCGTCATGTGTTCCCATTCCTGCAACCTGTCCGTCATCTAATACGATAATGAGATCAGCATACATAAGTGATGCCGCTCTCTGTGAAACTATGAACACCGTAGGAGAATTGTTCATTCCCCTTATAGCTTTTCTAAGTGCTGCATCAGTTGCAAAATCAAGGGCTGATGCACTGTCGTCGAGAATAAGCACATCCGGCTTTCTTACGATTGCTCTTGCAATTGTAAGTCTCTGTCTCTGTCCTCCTGAAAGATTCTTTCCACCCTGTTCAATAGGATAGTCAAGACGACCTTCCTTAGAATCTACGAATTCCTTAGACTGTGAAATCTCAAGTGCTTCATCTATCTGCTCATCAGTAGCACCCTTCTTTCCCATCCACATATTCTCTCTTATAGTACCTTTAAAAAGTACTGCTTTCTGCATAACGATACCGACTTTATTTCTTAAGGTTTCTATATCGTACTCTTTAACATTGACACCATCAACAAGTACTTCACCCTGTGTAGCGTCATACAGTCTCGGGATAAGATTAACAAGACTTGATTTACCTGAACCGGTGCCACCGATAACACCGATTGTCTGACCTTTCATAGCCTTGAAATTAATTCCTTCAACTGAAGGTGCACCTGAACCGCTGTAGGTAAGTGAAACATTTTTAAATTCAACGCTCGGTGTCTCTTCTTTAGCATCAACATTCTTAACATCACCATCTGCCATTCCAGATGTTACTTCGAATACAGACTCGATTCTGCCTGCACATGCAAGTGCTTTAGTTATTGTAATGATAAGATTAGCAAGCTTGATAAGCTCAACTAATATCTGTGACATATAATTGTAAAGTGCAACGACCTGTCCCTGTGTAAGCGCACCGGCGTTAACTCTTACTCCACCAATCCATATAAGTGCAATTATTGATACATTTACAACAACATAAGTAAGCGGATTCATAAGTCCTGATATCTTACCAACAAATTTCTGTAATCTGTTAAGGCTTTCGTTATCGTTTTTGAAACGCTTAATCTCATCCTGTTCCTTATTGAATGCTCTGATAACTCTCACACCGGTAAGGTTCTCTCTTGTTATTCCAAGAATCTTATCAAGTCCTGACTGTACATTTTTGTACATAGGTCTTGTTGCAAGCATGATACCGAATACGATAAGTGCAAGTACCGGGATTGCCGCAACAAATACAAGTGCTGCCTTCACATCAATAGTAAATGCCATAATCATCGCACCAAATACAATAAATGGTGAACGAAGGAACAGTCGCAGTACCATGTTGATACCATTCTGTACCTGATTAATATCACTTGTCATTCTTGTTACAAGTGTCGATGTACCAAGTGTATCCATCTCTGTGAATGAGAATGTCTGGATATGTGCAAATAAACTGTGTCTCATTCCGGTTGCTGCTCCAACTGCAGCCTTGGCGCTGAAATACTGTGCTGTGATGGCACATACAAGTCCTATGATTGCAAGAAGTATAAGCATAAAACACATCTGCATAATGTATCCCTTGTCTGCATTAACAATACCCTTATCGATAACTGATGATACTACCAGCGGCACAAACAACTCAAATATTGCTTCGAGCATTTTAAAAAGCGGTGCCAGAACGCATTCCTTCTTGTAATCCTTAAGGAATCTCATAATCATTTTCATAAGAAAGCTTCCTCCGTTAATTCAGTGACACTAAAGCATCCATAAGAAACTCATACGAATAGCATCTCTTAGTGCCAAAATATTCTCTATAAACTTCATAATTGTAATATGAATGTTCAAACTGTCTTGAATACAAATGCGCTATATCAACGCGCATTGTAAAATCAGGCGTACATCCGGACGCATGATTAGCTGCTGCCATAATGTCCACTGCAAGTATGCCTATAACCGCATTCTTTGCTTTAAGAAGGACATCGTAATCATTCACTGCGTCAAGCATGTATCTATACACATAGTACATTGCAAGCTGCTCATATTCATGTGCAAATGCTTCGCTTCCCACATGGTAAGTTTTCATTACCGCTGCAAGCTCAGAATCATCCGCCAGCCCGTCAAGGAACTGTCTTACTCTTGCCACATGAATATTCCAGTCAGGATTGATTACCTCCATTCCTTTAAAGTCATCAAAGAAATGTCTCAATCCCTTTATCAGCCTTTTTCCATGCAGCTTCTCATCCCGGCTTTTTAGTCTGTCAAGCAGCTCCTCTCTGTAATCAGCTCCACAGAACCGCTTTGCAACACCAGCTATAAGCTCGTCCCTTTCAGCGTCAAGATGCTTCTGGATGCGCTTTGCATAATTAAGGTAGAGCATCAGTCTCTCAAATATACTTATATCCCTGTCTGATATTATTCCAAATGCCACTATTCTTGCCTGCCGAAGCTGCATATATGTATATGCATCTATATCATTAGGCTCTGGAATAAGGCTGTTATCCTCAACCGTATCAAATGTAAGTTCATCTTTGTAAGAAAACATCAGCTCACCAGCCGTCTTACACGAGGGTGCTATGCCAATCTCTCTTATATTGCCATAATCATTAATAAATCTTGGAAACTCTGCACATGTTTCACACAGCTTATCCTCTCCAAGTTCTATATATAAATCACACAGATTATCATCATTAAGGAAAGGACAGCGTCCTCCTTCTTTCAGTGTAAATGTACATTCTCCGTCCTGTGATGGTACCATTACACTCTTCAGGCGCTTTCCAAAAGCACCTTTAACTGTTTTATAATATTTGTAAGAATTCTTATCAACATCAACATCCCACCCGGCACAGCATGTATCTGTACAGGCTCCTGCAATGCATCGGAAATCCTTATAATAATGTGGTGTCATTACTTTCATTTTATTATCTCCCGCATATAAACCGGCATATTAAGCGCATCTGTTAACTGCGCAAAAATTGTCTGCCACACCTTATTAGTGCAGCAGACACATTTACATGTACATATTATTATAATTACTGTTCTTTTTCTTGTCCACAATATACTTATACACTGTGACACACGCAAGAATAATCATAAGTCCCTCTGCTACCATGTATGTATAGAACAGATATGGCTGTCTTAACGCTGACACAAGAAGTGGTGAACTCATTGCAAAATCATACATTTCAGCATCGCCTATATACTTAGACATAACAACTGTACTCATGATTGTTATATTAGGAAAAGACATATTGCCAAGCACAAGTGCCACAACCAGCACAGCATTGCGTATTAAGAAAAATGTCCTGCTCACCTTAGCTTTACTAAGACAGCTCATAACAATGCCTCCTATTATACATACAAGAAATAAAAGAAACATCATATACATCTCAGAAGCTGCAATTGCAGATACTTCCGTTGCCGCAGTCTCATATCCTGTAAGCAGTGCAAAGAACCCAAATATAGAGCGGCCTCCCATAATACATGCCGCCACAACAAATAATAATAGTAATAAATTCCTTCTGTTTAACTTCCTGTTATCCATAATTCCTCCATTTGTATTATTATCGCAATTCTGGAGGAAGATTTCAAGTAATTTATATGAACTTGCTCCGCCACTTTATTGCCTCATCCCTATACGCAATCGCTGTCTCCATAAGCTCATTGTATTGCGCCTTCGCACTTTCTATTGTTGCCTCAAGCTGCGCAATTACCTGCTTAGACTGCGCCTGTTGCTGCATATATGTATTAAGCTGTATCTCATATTCATGAATTTTTTCTTCATTTTGTTTCAGACTGCCTGTGTCCTGACACGGTACGAATTTTCCATCTGCCGTAATCTCATAGAAACTGTCTACATATAAAAATGCTCTTCCCTGCATTCCAAACACTTCATACATATCAACATTTTCACAATCCACAGGAATATTAAGACTGTCACCTTCTTCCAGTGGGCAGACAGCCCTCAGCGACAGTCTGTCCGTAAGCGGGTTTGTCACCATGTAAAACAGCAATAACCTGTCTTTATTTGCTACAAGCTGTGGACAGTGCATATCTGGGTTCTCACTGCTTTTCACACGAAAAAGTGCTTCGTTGTTCATCACATTTTTAACAAGAATATCTCCGTTCTGGTTCTGATATGCATAATATATTGTGTCTCCCAGCACCACATCTGTAAGTCCGTCCAGAAAGTCTGACGCAAGCATTATCGGGCGCTCTATACCGTCTATGTATGCCGTTCTCAAAAATATATATCGTGATATGCTATAGATTATAAGCCGTCTGTCGCTGCCTGCTGTGTATACATTTGCCATAAAAGGACACTCCCGTTTTTACATTATTATATGGTCACGCGAATGTAGATAGAACATATAATGTAATAAAGAAACGAAGAAGGAAAAGATAATGGCTAAATGTAAATGCAGCAAATGTGGTTCTACCCGCATTGTAAGCAATATTGTGCAGAACATGCCTAATGGCTGCTTTGATGTGTGCACGAACCCGATATGCGGTTCACCCGATGAACTCAGTATTCTTGCCCCTCTTATCTATGACGAGATAGGTATTAATCTGTGTACCACATTCGCTGTCGGCACAGATATTTCAACGACTTATCCAACAGCTACCAACGCATCAGTCAGTGTTATAGATATAACCTACACTTATGGTGATGAAAATGTTGAAATCACCCAGATAGCCGGAAGGCCTAACTGCTACTCTGTGAAACTTACCAACCTTACTGTAACATTTGCAGTAACACTTTATGATGAGTCATGCAGGGCATTAGCAACTCTTACCCCAACGGCAGTCTACCTTCCTAACTCAACTACTGCTGCAACTTATGATGAAGACACCAATCCGACATCTGTGACCCTTGAAATATTCGCTCCTTACGGAGTTTCCTACAACTCAAATAACGCAACTCCACCTGTTTATACGCCTGCACTTAACAGTATAGGTTTCTTATCATCTGACAATGTTGTAACCCAGGGACTCAACCTCTATGCAATACCTAAGCTTTTAGGTCTTGATATTACAGATGACGAGGTTACTGTAGGTCTCACTCTCATCTTACAGAGCCTTTACTTCTGTGGATACCGCGTAACAAGTGCCGGCAGAATCTCAACGCCTAAGGGCAGCATTGTTACCGGTGAAGAATCTGACTGCATCAAGTTCGTTTGCGGCAACCTCTTAGACAGAGCCATCAAACCTCTCGATTTAAGCCCACCTTCATGTGAAGGTAACTTAAAAAAAGACTGCAAGAAGCCTTGCATGAATGACTGCACCGACACTCTTAACACTAACAGCACAGCCTGCCAGAACGTTTGTAACAATGGCAATAGCAGCCAGACTTCCTCTGGTGCTTGCGCCGGATCTTGCAATGGCATATGCAGCAAGACTAACTGATAACTTCAATCTGTGGGAACAGACGCCTGCCTGGCGGCTGTTCCCATGTACATAATTTCTTCCATCACAAATATTTTAATTGCTAATTTCCCCACTATGTGTGTATAATTAATGAAATATATTATATTGAACTGTTGTATACACAGTCGCAAAGTGAATATATTTAGCTTTGGATGCTCTTTGGAGCAGCCGGCACTTAGTAAACCGCAAGCGGCTTTTGAAGAAAGCCTAATTGCGGTGAACTTAGTGTCCGTTGCTAGCGACAAGAAGCGAAAGCGTGCTCCACAGCTAAATATATTCGCTTTGCAGCGTCCGTATACACCACAGTTCGCATGGAAAGGAGTTACTAATGAATTTTAAAAAGTACAGGTCGAGATTCCTTTTGGTTTTTGCGACCCTCACTCTCTTGTTCTCTTCTGTTCTTCTTACTTCATGTCAGGGCAAGAAGATTAAGAACACAGTATTTTCTGTAGATGATCTTGCAGGCAAGACTATTGGTGTTCAGTTAGGAACAACTGGTGATACTCTCGTAAGTGATTACGAAACTGACGGTTCAGGCACAACCGTATCAAGATACAACAAAGGTTCTGATGCTATACAGGCTTTAAAGCAGGGTAAAGCTGATGCTGTTGTTATTGATGAACAGCCTGCCTTAGCATTTGTTAAAGCTAATCCAGACCTTACAATTCTCGAAGAAGAATTTGCAAATGAGGATTATGCAATCTGTGTTGCAAAGGGCAGTTCCCTTACTGCAAAGCTCAATGAGGCTATTGAAGTACTTATGGCAGATGGAACTATCCAGAAGCTTATTGACGATTATGTTGGCGATAATGCTACATTTTCAGGTTACAAGTCTCCGGAAGGTGTAAGCCGTACTAATGGAACTCTTGTTATGGCTACAAATGCTTACTTCAAGCCATACGAGTACTATGAAGGCGGCTCTATTATCGGTATTGACGCTGATATTGCACAGGCTATTGCTGATTACCTCGGCATGAATTTAAAGATTGAGGATATGGAATTCGATTCAATTATTACTGCTGTATCTTCTGGTAAAGCCGATTTTGGTATGGCTGGTATAACAGTTACAGATGAGCGTAAGAAAAATATCGATTTCACAACTACTTATACAACTTCTAAGCAGGTTATTATTGTCCGTGACGACAATGCTTCTGCATCAGGCATGAGTTTTGCTGAGAAGTTCAAGACAGACTTCATTAAAGAAGCAAGATACACTTATCTTCTAAAGGGTCTGCTAAACACAGTAATTATTGCATTCTTTGCAGCACTTATGGGTGTTGTTATTGGTTTCCTTATTGCAGTTGTCCGTTCTAACCATGATAAGACAGGACACATGAAGATTCTTAACTTCATTTGCAACATTTATCTTACTGTAATCAGAGGAACACCAACTATGGTACAGCTGCTTATTATCTATTATGTAATATTCAGCTCTGTACATATTGACAAGCTTATTGTTGCAATACTTGCATTTGGTATCAACTCAGGTGCTTATGTTGCCGAAATATTCCGTTCAGGTATTATGTCTATTGATAACGGACAGTTTGAAGCAGCACGAAGCCTTGGTCTTTCTTATAAAACAACTATGATAAGTGTTATTCTTCCTCAGGCATTCAAGAATGTTCTCCCAGCACTTGCTAATGAGTTCATTGTTCTGTTAAAGGAAACATCTATCAGCGGTTATATCGGTCTTAACGACCTTACAAGAGGCGGCGATATTATCCGAAGCATAACTTATGATCCAATGCTTCCACTTATTGGTGTTGCCATCATCTACCTTGTAATGGTTATGGGACTTTCACAGCTTGTTAAGAAACTTGAGAGGAGGTTAAGAAACAATGAGCGATAATACTAACGAAATCATACTTGAAGTTAAGGATTTGAAGAAATCTTTTGGCGACCATGTTGTATTAGAATCTATCAATACAACAGTCCGCAAAGGAGAGGTTATTGCAATTATCGGACCATCTGGCTGCGGTAAATCAACATTTTTACGTTCACTTAACCTTCTTGAAACTCCTACAGAAGGTCATGTATTATTCCATGAGCAGGATCTTACAGATAAGAGTGTAAATGTGGATGAATTAAGAGAGAAGATTGGAATGGTGTTCCAGCATTTTAACCTTTTCCCTAATATGACTATAAGAAGAAACATAACTCTTGCTCCTACTAAGCTTGGACTTATGAGCAAGGAAGAAGCTGATAAGAAAGCTGATGAGCTTCTTGCAAGAGTGGGACTTTCTGACAAAGCCGATGCTTATCCTAACCAGTTAAGTGGTGGTCAGAAGCAGCGAGTTGCTATTGCAAGAGCACTTGCAATGAATCCTGAGATAATGCTTTTCGACGAGCCGACATCCGCACTTGATCCTGAAATGGTTGGTGAGGTTCTCGCAATCATGAAGGAACTTGCTGCATCAGGAATGACAATGATTGTCGTAACTCATGAGATGGGATTTGCAAAAGAAGTTGCCAACAGATGCATGTTCTTCTATGATGGAGTCATCAATGAAGAGGGGGCTCCGGAAGAATTCTTTGGCAATCCTAAGAGTGAGCGATTGAAGGATTTCTTGTCGAAGGTGCTTTAATTAGTACAAAGGTGGGCATTGAGATAGGGAGATGTTATACAAAACCTCATGGATGCCTGCACCTAGTGTAAGTAAATGCCGTCATATACAATGTCTTTTAGCTGTGTAAAAATCAAACGCGCTTCGCTTGAACGAGATTTTTACACAGCACTTTTTGTATATAACGGCATTAACTTACACACGGTTCGGCATAAATCGGTCTTGCATAACATCTCCCAATCTCAAAGCCACCACCCCTCTACTAGGCAGCCAAAATAAGTGCAGACATGCAGTACAGTATACATTACATCTCTATTGGTATTCCCATATGTTCATTCCATATTTCTTCTGCATTATCTTCAATAAATCCCTGTACTATATGCAAAAAGTTATGAAAAATTTTGTTCAAGTCCATCAAAACAAACATATCCCCACTCAGAATGCAATGCCGCAGGCGAGCATTCGTCCGGAGGCTGGGCACTCGAAGGAGAAAAAGTCAGCCGTACAGTGTGCTGTGGGAGGGGGTGTCGCTTAAATGTATGTTTATGTTGTGTGCTCGATTTATGACGAGCCGTGTGAATGTTAATAACACCATCTGCAAAAGGTCTGTGCATGAAATCTCGTTCAAGCGAAGCGCGTTTGATTTCATGCATAGTAATAAACTTTGCAGATGGCGTTATTTACTTTCACTAGGCGAGGAATCCATGAGAGCATGCAATATAAACATACATTTAAGCGACACCACGCCTCTCCCACAGTCACTGTACGGCGTCCGGTCTATCAAGCCTCCTTCGAGTAGTCAACCTTCAGAAGACACAGTCCCTTCGCCGGCGCAGTTGCACCTGCAAGGCTTCTGTTTCTCTCCTCTAAAAGTTCATACATACTCTCTGGTGTTCTCTTTCCCTGTCCAACTTCAAGAAGTGTACCACTTAAGATTCTTACCATGTACTGCAAGAATCCGCTTCCATGATATGTAAGATTAAGGAATGAACCCTTTAAAGAAACATCTATCGAATAAATCTCACGGACTGTCGATTTCTTCATCTTGGGATTACCACAAAATGATGCAAAATCATGTTCTCCAGTAAGTATGTCTGCTGCCCTCTTCATGGCATCAACATCCAGCTTACCATCAATTATATTGACATATTTTCTGTTAAATACAGGCTTCTTATCCCCAACATAACATGTATAGCAATAAGTTTTCCCTTGTGCATTGTAACGGCTGTGAAATCTGTCAGATGCAACACGGACCTCCTGCACACAGATATCTTCTGGAAGATATCTGTTCATATAATCGCATATCTCTTCTTCCTTCATCTTAGTTTCCATATGCGCATTGGCTACCATTCCCTTTGCATGCACTCCGGCATCTGTTCTTCCTGCACCTATAACCTCAACCTCAGTTCCTGTCATGGCAGAAAGCACTGATTCTAACTTTCCCTGAATTGTCATATCAGTAGTCGGCTGATGTTCCCAGCCATAATACCTTGTACCATCATAAGTAATTATCATCTTATAATTCTTCATTCATATCTCCCATTCATTCTTCTGATTTGAAGCCATATAATTTCATACAATTAACATCTGTAATCTCATCTCGCAAAATAATGTCCATAAGCACATTTTCTCATCTTGCCAGATTCTGCTTCATACCATCGAGAAAATCATATATTTCATCCATAAACACCTTGCCATAGCGCTCATATTTATTCTCACCGACACCGCTTACTGACAGCATTTCTTCCTCATTAAACGGAACTTTAAGACACATATCTATAAGCGTCCTGTCTGAAAATATTACATATGGCGGAACACCTACTGAAACAGCTATCTGTTTTCTTAACTCACGCAGTCTGTTAAACAACATAACACCTCTGTCATTAAGTGCATCCTCCGGCTTCTTTGACTTGGGCGTTGCATATGCTGATTTTGCAGCAGCAGCAGAACGCTTCATTCTGTCTGCCACCATTGCAGCATTCCTTGATACAGGTGCACTGAAACGGTTTCCCGGATACATATAAGCCTCGTCTGCTTCTTGTTCTGCCTCATCAATAACACAGTTAGAACAGTTATGGCAGTTGTATCGTCCACCCTTTGGATTGTCTGGCCTTTCTCCAAAATATTTAAGTATATACTCTCTTAAACAGCCTGATGTCTTGCAGTAATCGACCATTGCATTAAGCCTTCTTTTATCAAGAATCATAAGCCGTGCCTGTTCTTCTGCATCCATATCAGGATTAGGCTCTCTGTGTTCTATGAAAAACTTATTTATCATAATATCCTGTGGAGAATACAACAGTACGCATTCTGAATCCTCTCCATCTCTTCCGGCACGTCCAGCCTCCTGATAATAATTCTCTATACACTGCGGCATATTATAATGAATTACAAATCTTACATTTGACTTGTCAATTCCCATTCCAAATGCATTAGTTGCAACAACAACTGGCTTGATATCATATATAAATGAATCCTGATTTTCTTTTCTTTCTTCTGCTGAGAGACCCGCATGATACTTAGTCACAGAAAGTCCGTTAGCATTAAGCATGTCATAGACTTTTTCAACATTTTTTCTTGTAGCACAGTATATAATCCCACTATCCTGTCTGTGGCTTACAAGGTAATCAAGTATATATGAATCCTTGTCCTTAATATGCTTGACCTTGAATGTCAGATTGCTTCTGTCAAAACCTGTCGTAAGTATTACAGGTCTTTCGAGTGAAAGAATCTGCAATATATCATCTCTTACTTTGCTTGTCGCTGTAGCTGTAAACGCGCTTATTATAGGACGCCTTGCCAGTTTCTTAACAAAAGACAATATATTCAGATAACTTGGTCTGAAATCCTGCCCCCACTGTGATATACAGTGAGCTTCATCTACAGTAATCATAGATATCTCTACATGCGTGGCAAAATCAAGAAAGCCCCAGGTTTCCAGCCTTTCAGGTGCAACATATATAATTTTATACCGTCCCTGCTTTGCAAATGCGAGTGCCTTAGCTATCTGATTATCTGTAAGAGAACTGTTAATATAAGCTGCATGTACACCTGCCTGATTAAGTGCTCCAACCTGATCCTTCATTAGCGATATAAGTGGAGATACAACAAGAGTAATGCCGGACATTAACAATGCCGGCACCTGATAACATAATGATTTTCCCGCACCTGTAGGCATAATTCCTAACACATCCTGCCCTGCAAGAATAGCATCAACTAACTTTTCCTGACCCGGACGAAATGAATCATACCCAAAATAATGCTTTAAAATCCCGTATTTATCCATATATCACTCTCTTTTCAATCTTCTCTTACTTTCATACATTCTCTTATCTGCTCTGCTTCTTGTATCTTCAAAGTTCTTATCTGTCTTTATATCATATTCAGCATAACCACATGCAATCTGCACATTAAGGTCTTTGATTCCAAGTTCTTCTTCAGTATACTTTTCAAGTTCCCTTAGCTGCTTTACATGTCTTCCAATATCAAAGCTTTTTTGCTTCTGATTAATTACAGTACAGAATTCATCCCCACCTATACGATAACATTTACCATGTCTGCCAAATATTTCTTTAATAATTCTGGCTGATGCCTGTATATAGGCATCTCCTGCTGCATGCCCCAGATTATCATTACACCACTTAAGGTTATTAAGGTCAAATGTCACTATAGAATATCCTTCATAATCAGAAGTTTCCTGTTCCCACTCTTCAAATGCAAAGCGATTATAAACCCCTGTCATAGTATCAGTTACAGCCATCTCTTTGTAGAAATCCACCTTCTGGCCTTCTTTAATCTTCTCAAATGCTTCTGATATGCTCTCATAACCAAGCACAATAATAAATATAAGAATACCCAGTTTTCCTATAAGATCTGTCTGCTGCATTCCCTTATAATATGCAATAAGATCAACAATCATAGAAATTCCAAGTGCAGCCGCGCCAATAATATTAGCCTTTACTTTCCTGTCAAAGCCTTTAACCCATACTCTTTTAATAAGAACTGTACAGAAATATACAAGTGACATAACAAGCATCACATGTATAATGTACACGCTGTTCTTAAACTCACACACACCTGTTATATGACATACAAGCAGTATTACAGCTGTTGCAGCATATATGGCGCACAAGATATTATTCAGAGCACTTTTCCCTATCTGGAAAAAATTCTTCTCTGCCTGCATAAAAGGAATAGGTATCATCATTAGCAGTACATACCCTATCAGTGAACCTATCTTCCTGTTCTCCACAAGAATCGTTGCAATATCAGTCTCATTAAGAGCCCATGCACCTATAATCATTGCAAATATACCAAAATAAAACAGTGCTTGTGTCTGTGCAATCTTCTTTCTGCAGAAAATCCATAATATAATCATAGCAAATCCAACTATTATTATAAACGAACTAAGTACTGCTGATGGCAGCGATTTCGCAATAAGCTCTTTTATAAGTTTTGTCTCGTCACCATATTCAAATGTTGTTCCTCTTATCTTATGACCAGCATATACATTAGTAAGCCTTACGATTATATCTGTTGTATATGGTGGAATGTTCACAATCGTATAATTAGTTCCAGTGGTTGTTCCATATACAGACCTATGTGCTTTTATATAATATATAAGTCTTCCACCTGCATATACTTCTACTTCCTGATGCCTGCTTACAAATGCCAGTGCATTATTATTTCCTGCACTTGCTCTAATCTTCACATGATATTCAATTGTGTCATCTCCAATATATCTTGTATCCTCTGGTTTAACTACGACACTCGTTCTTTTATCTGCCGGTGTCACCTTATCTACAGTGCTGAATATAAATCCTGAAGCCATAAAAAGCAGAAATCCTAATAAAAATATACAGTAAAAAATCCTGTTAACTAATTTAATTCTTTTCATAAAAAAAGCCTTTCAGCCGTACTATAGTGTTATCCGTAATAAATCTAACCCTATAATACAGTAGAATGGCTTTATTTTCAAATGATTTTTTGTTGTTCTGTATTTTGTACACTATTCGCAAAGTTTTAAAACTGCATAGCACTACAAGTTACTATTATATACTTTTAGCAAGTTCAGTTGGATTCTCTGAAAACTTCAAAGCTACATCCCTTGAAATAACTCTTGTCTTAACAAGATTAGCAAGGGAATAGTTCATTGTGTGCATACCTGTCTGCATATTTGACTGAAGAACGGTCTGAATCTGATTAGTCTTCTTCTCTTTAATAAGATTAGATACTGCTGTATTATTAAGCATAATCTCTGTTGCAGCAATTCGTCCTTCCTGCTCTGCACGAGGTACAAGTGTCTGTGTTACAACTCCAGTTAATACAGATGCAAGCTGTATTATAAGTGCAGACTGTGCCTCAATAGGGCATGCACTGATTATACGCTCAACTGTCTGTGTAGCGCTTCTTGTATGAAGTGTTGATAATACAAGATGTCCTGTTTCAGCAGCTGTAATTGCTGCATTGATAGTCTCATAATCTCTCATCTCTCCCACAAGAATAACATCCGGATCTTCACGAAGTGCTGAACGAAGTGCTGTAGCAAAATCAGGTACATCTCTTCCTACCTGTCTCTGATGTATCATAGATTTCTTAAACCCATATACATACTCTATAGGATCTTCTACTGTTATAATATGTCTTGACATATTGTTGTTAATATAATCAATCATAGCTGCAAGTGTTGTAGACTTACCACTTCCTGTAGGACCTGTTACAAGAATAAGACCAGACCTTTTCTCAACAAGCTTAGAAAAAAGTTTTCCTGAATGTCCCAATTCTTCAAACGACGGTATAACAGAATCAAGAAGACGGATACTTGCTGCAAGATTTCTTCTCTGATGATATATATTAATTCTTAATCGTCCACCAGACTCATCAGTAGATGCCACGTCAATATCTTTTCCTGCCTGAACATTCTGTATATCTTCATCACCAAGAATTGAGAATATCATCTCTTCTGTTTCTTCTATCGAAGGTGTTATATCAAGAAGCTCAAGTTCACCATATTTTCTTACCGCAACCGCTTCTCCTGCAGTAATATGCAGATCTGAACACCTGTTATCTCTTGCGTATTTAATTAATTCTTTTAATTCCATGTTCCCCTCCCATACATTTTGTTCATTAGTATGAACCACAATAAAATACTACCATAATAAAAATGCATATTCAATCACACTTTTATCCCATTTTTCTTACATATATCATTAAGGCAGCATCTTTCACAGTGTGGCGTAGTACGCGCCGTACATACCTCTCTTCCGTGGTCTACAAACCGGTGGCATAATCCACTTCCTTCTTCTGGCGGGACTATCTTCCACAATGCCATCTCAACCTTCTTAGGCTCTTTCTCGTCTTTTACAAGACCTATTCTGTTACAAAGCCTTATACAGTGTGTATCTGTAACAATTGCCGGCTTTCCGAACACATCACCCATAATAAGATTGGCACTCTTCCTTCCAACTCCAGGAAGCTTTAATAATTCTTCCATGCTGTCAGGAACTTTATCATTATACTGTTCATGAAGCATGCGCATACATGCACATATATCCCTTGCCTTGCTTTTTCCAAGACCGCAAGGTCTTATAATCTTTTCAATCTCTTCTGGAGATGCTGCAGCAAGTGATGCTATATCAGGATATTTTTCATACAGTCCCTTAACCACAACATTTACTCTTGCATCAGTGCATTGTGCCGCAAGTCTTACGCTTACAAGCAGTTTCCAGGCATCATCGTAATCAAGACTGCACTCCGAATCCGGATATTCTGCCTTTAATCTTCTTATAACCTCTAAAACAAGTTCTTTCTTAGTCATAGATTACGCATCTTTCTTCTTATAATTAGCAATTCCGAATATTGCAAGAAGCAATACACACGCAAATATCATCCAGCCAACAAGATAACCTGTTCCCCTTGGTTTAAATGTATCATAATAACCCTTAAGGTATACAACCACTATAATAGCCGGAAGTATATAACTCATATAGAATCTTAACCATTCAGGAAGCTTAGGACCTTTTCCTTCATTAGCTTCTTTTCTGAAGCCTTCCCAGCCCCAGCCGTTCTTCTTGGTACAGAATAATACAAATATCATGCTTCCAAGAGGAAGCAGATTATATGAAACAAGGAAATCCTCCAGATCCATAATTGAACTTCCCGGACCAATAGGCTGGAAAGCTGCAAGCTTGTTAAAGCCTAATACAGCAGGAAGTGAAAGCAGTATCATGAATATAACATTACCTGCAACAACCTTTTTCCTTGAAAATCCCTTAAGGTCAATATAAAAAGCAATAATGTTCTCAAATACAGCAATTACAGTTGATAATGCTGCAAATGACATGAATACAAAGAATGCTGTTCCCCATATTCTTCCTCCCGCCATATGATTAAATATGTTAGGCAGTGTTATAAATAAAAGTGATGGACCGGCACCCGGAGCAACACCATATGCAAAGCATGCAGGAATAATTATGAATCCTGCCATAAGAGCAACAAATGTATCAATCAGAATGATATTAACAGCCTCTCCACCTATTGTTCTGTCTTTCTTTAAGTAGCTTCCGAATATCTCCATTGCGCCAATGCCTACACTAAGTGTAAAGAATGCATGTGTCATGGCATCAAATATAACCGGTCCTAAACCTCTTGATTTAATAGCATCCAGATTAGGCACCATATAGAATTTAACACCTTCTGATGCATTAGGAAGTACAAGTGAATGAACTGCCAGTACCACAATAAGGATAAGAAGAAGTAACATCATAACCTTAGTAATCTTCTCAACGCCCTTCTGTAATCCTAATACACATACACCAAACGAAAGTAAAACTGCAACAATCATCCAGATTGTCATTGTACCAGGCTGTGAAAGCATAGTTCCAAATGCACCTGAAACCTCATCTGGCTCTAAACCTGCTAACGAACCACTTGCCTCACGCCATGCATAATAAAGCATCCATCCTGCAACCATAGTATAGAAAGCCATTAATATGTAGCTTCCTACTACCGATACCCATTTGAAATGATGCCATTTACTTCCCTTAGTCTCCAGTTCTTCAAATGCCCTTGCAGCACCTTTACCGCTTCCTCGTCCTACTGTGAACTCCGCACACATAATAGGAAATCCAAGAATTGCAAGAAATACAAGATAGATAAGCACGAATGCCGCACCACCATTTTCCCCGCATATGTATGGAAATTTCCACACATTACCAAGTCCCACCGCACAGCCAGCAGACACTAAGATAAAGCCGAGTCGCGAGCCGAATTTTTCTCTCTCTTTCAAAATAAAACCTCCATAGTTAATATATTTACATTAATTAAGATTGTATCATATATTACTATATTTTCACAGCCAATTATTTCATACTCTCACTGACTTCTGATGTAATAATCTGACCACCCTGTTCATTCCATTCTTTTACAAATGTATCAAAGTAAGATATATCTTCTTCTCCGCTTATAATCTTTAAATATGCCTCTTTTTCTTTAGCCTTAAGTCTCCACCAATGGCTCTTCATTGTGTCTGTGGTCTTAAAATAAAGCGAGTCAACTACCTTTATATTATCCTGTGCAATCAGACTGCATGCCTTAATTCTTGACATATACGCTGCCCATTGCGTACTTGTTTTGTTAGCATTCTTAATATATTCACTGCATGCATCATAAAATGAACGCTCAAGAAGTTCCAGACTGTCAGGATTCTTTCTTCCTGAAATTGTGGCATCTATATTCCTGTAACATATTGAAAGTGCATTATTGTAATCAACATTTATTGATAAGGGTCTTGCCGTAGGTTCAACATTAAGCTGATAGTAATTCTTGAATTCTTCTGAGTCTGTACAGTCAAATCTTACTTTATCAAACATAACGCTTATCATCTTTGCTGCAATCTCAGGATGTTCATATCCCTTTCTTACGACAACATATTTGTAACACGGGTTCTGGCTGTGATAACTCGTTGTTCCATCCGAATCCGTTGCTATTAAATATGGCTGCCAGTCAGCATCCGGATTTTTGCTTACTGCATTGGCAAGCGGATTATTCGGTGCCCACCATGGTCCAAAAAACGAGCCACACAGACCATTCTCTATAAGCTCACATATATTGGTTGATGTTCTCAGAAGAAAATCATTATCTATAACCCCCTGATTATACAGACTGTTTATATACGAAAGTGCTTCTTTTGCCTCATCTGTAACCGAACCATATACAATCTCACCATCATCGTTCATTATCCACTGCTTTGGATACGCTCCAAAGCAGGCAAATATTATATCCAGCAGAAATTCACTGCTGTAACCACATTCACCTGTCACATCTGTATCCACTGCAAGCCCCACTGTATTAGGTTTTCCGGACGCATCCTCACCATTATTTCCAGGGTCTTCTGATATAAAATGCTTCACTATATTAACAACATCATCAATAGTGTGTGGCTCTGACAATCCGAGCTTATCCATCCAATCTTTTCTTAACCACACAAGATTAGGTCCATCTGTTATATTAGTCTCCGGCAGTGCCATTATCTTTCCATCGTATGTAACCATATCCTTAAGTGAATCGCCATAGCTTTCATACATTTTTCTTATTCTGTCACTTATACAGTTATTGTAGCTTTCTGTAAGGTCCTCTATAAGTCCTGCTCCCACTAACTGTTCAACCTCATCCTGACTTGATACAACCATGATATCCGGCAGGCTTCCCATTGAGATTGCCATAGAAACGTTAGTGTCATACTGGCTGTCGTTTGCTTCAAATGCATCAACATTCTGCACATTAATCACAGACTTAATATAGCGTGTGTACGCATTATCTGTATATGTGTCATTCTCCGGCATATTGGAATTATTAACACTTGTCATCTTTCCAAGTGTATATTCTATAGTCTCCGGGTAAGCCCCGAATGGAGTTGTTCTCGCTTCTTCCATTCTCGCATTGTATTCTTCATTATCATTAGACACAAAACCAGCCGGGCTTTTACACCCGGCTAATATAAGCATTATTCCTGTGACACCAAATGCCACACTTTTTTTTAATGTTTGCTTTAATCTATTCATATATCTAACCCTTCACTGCACCTGTCATGCTTTCATTATAACACCTTTGCATTATCATAAACAAGGCTGCAATTGGAATTGATATAAGAACTGCTCCTGCTGCAAATCTTGTGTACCATACATCAACATACTCCTTTTCAAGCATCTGCCACAAGCCGATTGCTACGGTATAATACTTCGCATTTGCCCTGCAGATTACTCTTGCAAATATGAAATCTACCCAAGGTGCTATGAATGATGTAAGTATTGTATACACTATAATTGGTTTACTGAGAGGTATTGTTATCTTAGTAAATACCTGCCACTTCGTTGCTCCATCTATCATAGCAGCCTCATCTATTGTCTTAGGGATAGTATCAAAGAATCCCTTTGCAATGTAAAACTGTATTCCTGATGATGCTGAATATACAAGCACAAGCGCAACTCTTATCATTGCTCCTTCTGAAAGTCCTACTGCTTTAAGTATATAATATACGGCAACCATCGCCATAAATGCAGGGAAAAGTCCAAGTATCATTGCGATATTCATCATTGCTTTTCTCATCTTAAACTTAAGCCGTGACATACAGTAAGCCACTGACAGTACAAAAAATGTTGATATAATGCATGAAAATACTGCTACTATCAATGTATTGGTAAACATTCGTGGGAAATTAAGTATTCCTGTATCTGTAAAAAGCTTTAAGTAATTATCAAATGAATACTGCTTTGGGAAGAAGGAGCTTGTATAAGCACCCTTCTGTGCCCTGAAGCTTGTGAGGATTATCCAGAAAAGAGGACTTACCCACACTATCGCTAATATTGTAAGCACTGTATGTGCCAGTATATTTTTAATAGTCTTTTTCTTTTTCACTGGAATCCCTCCTCATCTTTATACGCTTTCGTTCTTCTGTATACAAGTAGTGAACCAATCGCTAAGAATATGAATGTCATAATACCGATAACAGCACCAAGATTATAATACTGATAATCTATTGTCATCTTGTACAGCCATGTTACCAGAAGGTCTGTCTTTCCTGCTGTTGCACCTGCCATAACCGGATCTCCCTTAGTCAGCAGATAAACAATATTAAAGTTATTAATATTAGCAGTAAATGTAGTGATAAGATATGGTGCCGTTACAAATAACATATATGGCATTGTTATCTTAATGAACTTGACAAATCCATTAGCTCCATCTACATCTGCTGCCTCATACAGTTCCATAGGTATATTCTGTAATATACCTGTAACCTGCAGAATAGTATATGGAATACCTATCCACAGATTGACCACGATTACTGTGATTCTTGCCCAAGTCGCATTTGTAAAGAATGGCAGTGATTTTGTTATCCAGCCTGCATTCTTTAAAACAACATTTATAATTCCATCCTGTGCCAGCATGCTTCTGACAATAAGAAGTGAAACAAACTGTGGAATTGCGATTGAAAGTATAAATATAAATCTCCAGAAAGCCTTGAATTTCGTACCTTTTCTGTTGATAAGCAGTGCAACAAGTATTCCGAATATGTAATTAAGAAATGTTGCAAATACTGCCCACACTATAGTCCAGCCAAATACTGACCAGAAGGACTGTCCTATCATGCTTCCTGAATCGAATATCTGCTTGAAATTCTCAAGTCCTACCCAGTCGAAAAGCACCAGATGGCTGTCAACCTTACTATAATTAGTGAATGCCATGCTTATCATGAAAATAAGCGGAAGTATTGTGAATATAAGCACACCTGATACTGGAAGTGTAAGCAGCAGCTTATGAAGATTCTCATTAAACAGCGACTTTACGTCTTCTGCAAATGTGTTTATATGCTTTCCTTTTTCCTTTAACAGCTCCAGCTTATATGAGCTTTTCACAGCACCCGCTGCAACTATTATGTAAGCTATAATAATGAATATTGTTGCTATTCCATACAGAAGTATAAGAAGTGAATTATCACCTGCAACATACTCATATATTCCAAGCTTCTCATTCCAGACCTCCTGCTGCGGTCTGCTTCCAAGACCTGGAAGCATCGCAAGGCAGTTAATTCCCCTCATAATCATAAAGCATACAAAGGCTGCTTCTATAGCTATATACATAATTCCCTTTATAATCTGCTTTCCTACAAGATTACCAAGTCCTGGAATCAGAATGCTTAACTTCGTAAATATATTTCCTTTTCTAAATGATTCAGTGAACTTAACTGCCATTATGCGCCACTCCTTTCAGCATTTAATCCCTATCAATTATTTTGCGATTGATGTATTAATCTGCTTATAGAAATCCTGTGTCTTAGCTGCTGCATTATCTGCTGTTATTTCACCATTTACGATTGCCTTAGCAAAGTTCTGTGCAGGTGCCCAGTAATCATTCATGCCTGTTACTGTTGGCTGGATTACTGATGTCTTGTTAAATGTATCATTCTGTGCTGTTACAAGTGCATCCTTCTTTACTTCATCAGTTGCAAGAAGCTCTGTATTACAAGGAATAACACCTCTTAATTCATAGTGCTTCTTCTGTGCATCCTTGCTTCCAAGATACTTTGCAAGTGCAACTGCTACCTGCTGATACTTGCAGTTAGGATTAACTGCGATTGCCTTAGAACCTGCAAATGCTAACATCTGCTTGTCTTTTCCACCAATCTTTACTGTAGGAAGTGAAACTGCTCCAAATTTGTCTCCAAGAATCTCTTTAACGCTCTTATAATCCCATGATCCTGAGAAGTAAGCTCCAACTGAACCATCTCTTAAACCAGCGATACCAACGCCCTGAAGGTCATTAACAAAGTTAGGATTATTTACAAGTGAAACCATTGCCTGTGTTGCCTGTGTTCCCTTATCTCCTGAGATATCAACACCGGCTGAATTATCTTTTCCGTCTTTTCCAAAATATGTACATCCATTAGCAAGGAAGAATGATGACATATACCAGCCCTCTGTAATATTGAAAGCTACCTTATCCTTCTGAAGCATTTTATCAAGGCTCTTTACATCACTGTCTGTGAATTTGCTCTTGTCATAGTACATAAACCATGTGTTAGTTGTGAATGGTACTCCGTATACAGCTCCATCTACTGATACTGAATCCACAATTGCATCTGAGTTAGTTTTCTTAACATAATCTGCTGTCTCTCCACCAAGCTTTGCAATAGCATTAGCATCAACAAGTGTCTGAAGCTGGTCGTTAGCAAAGAAGTATACATCTCCTGAATTCTCCGGATCCTGTGGAACTATCTTTCCTGCGTCCTGCTCTGAGCATACACCGTATTCAAATGTTAAATCCCAGTCAGGATGCTCTGAATTGAACTGGTCACACATTGTCTGCAGCCATTTGCCGTTCTCATCTGCCTGATCTTCTGCACAGCCCCATACCTTGATTGTAGCTGTGATTTTTTCCTCACCTGCTGCTGTGTCATCCTTTTTAGCATTGCCACAACCCACAAAAAGTGACCCACACATTGTTGCTGCCATCACTGCAGCTGCTAATCTCTTAAACTTCATAAAAAACCCTCCTTAATAATTATCCGTGACAGCTTTGATTACTGTCCTCTTTTGATAATCTAATTATATTAAGGAGGGGTTAATATTAAAATATAAGATATTTTAGAAACATATCAGTTTTTTGTGTTGTATGGTTTTGCCGGGAATTTTATTGTTATTGTTGTTCCCTCATCAGGTATGCTCTGCACTTCCAGATGATAGCTTTCGCCGTAATAAAGTCTTATTCTATCGTTAACATTTCTCGCGCCATACCCTTTTGACTGGACTGTTAAGAAGTTTTGGGCGGTTTCTTTGTCCATTCCTACACCGTTATCAGACACGGTTACACATACAAGCTTTTTACCTTCTTCATCCGTCTGCATCCTGGCCTCTACAGTTATTATGCCTTTCCTGTCTGTCAGCAGATCTATGCCATGGTCTATTGCATTTTCTACTAATGGCTGGAGTATAAGGTTTAAAGATTCGCATGGCATAACTTCCTCTGATACATTTATCACCACATCAAATGAGTTGTCATGCATTATCTGCTGAATCTTAAGATACGACTGCATGTTACTTAATTCCTGCTCAAAGCTTAGTATATTCTTTCCCTTATTAAGCGATGTACGGTAGTAGTTAGACAATGCAAGTGTTATTTCACTTATATCTTCCTGCTCATATTCTATCGCTTTCCAGTTGATAAGTGACAATGAATTATAGAGGAAATGTGGATTAATCTGTGCCCTTAATGCCCGCATCTCTGATTCTTTCTGGCTTATACGTCCTTCATATACCTGGGTAATAAGATTCTTAATCTGGGTTGTCATGCTGTTAAAGCTATGGATAAGGTCACCTATTTCATCTTTGTCCTGTGTATTAATTACCGCATCAAAATCTCCATTTTCAACCTTTGCCATACTGTTTTTTAATTTATTAATTCTTCTTGTAATGAAGCCTGTTGTAAATATACTCGCTGCGGCGGCACCTGCAACTGCTACCACAAATGCAACTACAATCATAGTAATCATTGAATTAGCTGACCTGAGTACAAGTTTTCTCGGTTCATAGACATATACTGTCCATCCGGTAACAGAGCTTTCCTTCTTTACTACCGAGTAACCTTCTGTATTTCCACATGTATCATTATCCCATTCTGCCCCGTCGATTAATGAAAGCAGCTTCTTACTGTTTAATCTGTATCTGGTGTTATTATTTTCAAATGTATCACTGCTGCATATAACTCTTCCATCAGCATCAAGCACCACCATTCCGCAGTTCTGCTCAAGACCACCTGTAAATGAACTCATCATGCTGTCATAATCAACATCTATGTACATAATTCCAAGAATCCCAAGCTGGTCAAGTGTTGACATTTTTCGTGCTGAAACAAGTGTCCTGCTGTCTTCATCAACAAACCACTGTATCTTCGTGCTTTCTGTAGCAGAATTATAAAAAGGCCGGTCTTTAATCTCTTCTATTGGTGCTATGGTAGTATCATGTTTAATAGCTTTATCCACATATATTGTTACCCTGTTAATATCATTGTGAAAATACTTCAATGATGAAAGCATAGGGTCAAATGTAGTGACAATCTGGTTATACATCTCATATGTGCTTTTGTAATCGTACGAAAGCACTCCCGACAGCGTATCATTAAATGTTATATAATTAGACAGGTTATCATACACTTCTATCTGCCCATCCACTGTTGCAACAGACTGCTCCAATGCCCCTTTGATGCTCTTTAAGTCTCTGTCCATAAGAATGTTTCTCATCTGACAGTAGGCAAAAACAAAAAGTACAATCAGGGGAATAAGTCCGGTTACTACATATATGATGACAAGCTTGTTCTGCAACCTTATATCATTAATTCTCTGCTTAATCTTTTTCAACTCAATTCTCCCTGATCTCTGAATTTCTGAGGACTTACACCAAAGTACTCCCTGAAGCTCTGTACAAAATATGAAACATTTGGATAACCCACCTGCTCGCTTATATTCACAATCTTCATGTTCGTACCGGTAAGCAGTTCCTTCGCCTTCTCCATTCTGTACTGTTTAATATATTTGCTCAGATTCTGCCCTGTTTCCTTCTTAAAAAGTGAACTTAAATAGCTTGGTGCAAGATAAACCATATCCGCAAGCTGCTGTGCACCAATCTCTTCACCATAATGATTATGTATATAGTTCTTTACTGTCTCAATCTCCCGATGTGACGTGGCCGGCTCTTTTCCGAAACTCTTCTCCAGCAAACCAATATAGTTATTCACGATATCCATAATGCATGAGAAATCCTCTGACTTATACAGTCTGTCAATCTCCCTTCCAAATTCCGCCTCATCAGCGCCTGGAATATTGTCATAGAAATCTTTTAACAGATTGGAAAATACGAATTTAATGTATATATGCGAGAAGTTCGACTGTCCCCTGTATTTCTTACACAGTGCATCAAAATGTATTCTTAAAAATGTGATATCCTTCATCTTGATATCCTGCTTCATCTGTTTCATAAGTGCATCATCATCAATCTGTACAAGCACAGGTGTATCTTCACTGACATTATCAGAAAAAATATATCTTCCTGTCTCATAAAACTTATTATTCATCAGTGTATCAACTTCATCCATTACCTGTGGAAGTTCATGATAATCATTGAATAAACCGGACACAGCAATATACATAAACTGCCCTGTCTTTCTGTATATATAGTCATGAATATTTGTAAACATTTCTTCAATGTTCTTATCAATATTACCATCTGCTGTGAGTGATTTATCAGAAAATATGATAACTGACTGTAACGGGTTAAGATTAAGATACTGATAATCCAGTTCTCCGGTTACCTCTTTAAATATATCTTCACCTGTATCATATTTTCCAAAGAAATCAGTATTGAACTCTATAAGCGCAAGTCTGTTGTATCCTGCCAGAAAATCCCCATTATCAAGTATTCCTGATGCATCACCGGAGTTGAGCAGCGTATACATGTAGTACTGTTTTATAAAGTTAGCCTGCCTGTTATAGTCCTCATCCTTCTTGTGTTCCTCGTCAAGCTCTGTTATAACTCCTGTAATTGTTGAACTGAATTCTGACGGATCAACCGGCTTTAATATATAATCTTTAACGCCTAATTTAACTGCCAGCTTGGCATATTCAAACTCGTTATAGCCTGAGAATATAATTGTCTTTAAACTGATGTCGTTGTGCATCACATTCTTAATAAGCTCTATTCCGTCCATAAACGGCATCTTAACATCTGTAAGCAGTATATCTATATGTCCCATTCCTGTATTCTTGTCAGATGTCAGATATTCCAGTGCCTGCTTTCCGTTGCACGCCTCAAATACCCCAAGTTCAATTCCCATTCTCTTAAGAAGCATTCTTATTCCGCTTCTTTCAATCTTTTCATCATCCACTATAAGTATATTATACATAAATCTACCCCGAAACCTTCCTCATTCACGAACTTTTGCTCTTATAATGATTATAGCTTCCGGGGCAATTATTATCAACTTATTTAGTTATATTAAAGATGCCATATATCTTCATTGTACTGTTTGATTGTTCTGTCTGATGAGAAAAATCCGGCATTTGCAATATTAACAAGCATTTTTTCTGCCCACGCATATCTGTCATCATAATCTGCGAGAGCCTTTTCTTTGGTTTCTATATAGCTTCGTAAGTCAAGCAATGCCATAAACCAGTCTTTTCCTACAATCTCATTATACAATCTGTTAAGACTATGTGAATCACCTGCCTGAAGCATAACATCCGATATTATAAAATCCACACATTTTTTTATAAGAGCATCTGTCTCATAAAGCTTCTTTGCGTTATAGTCACATTTTTCATAATGTGCAATAACTTCATCACTTGTTGCGCCAAATGTATATATATTATCTTTACCTACAAGCTCTGCAATCTCAACATTAGCGCCATCCATTGTTCCTAATGTCACAGCACCGTTAAGCATGAATTTCATGTTGCCTGTTCCTGATGCTTCTTTAGATGCAAGCGATATCTGCTCTGATATATCACATGCAGGAATCAGCTTTTCTGCCAGTGTTACATTGTAGTTCTGGACAAGCACAACCTTAAGGTAAGGACTTACATCTTTATCGGCCTCAATAACCTTACTCAATGTAAGTATCAGATGAATTATATCCTTCGCAATTGTGTATGCAGGTGCAGCCTTTGCGCCAAATATTACTGTCACAGGAGTCTTTGGAATATTGCCTGCCTTGATGTCAAAATATTTATATATTATATACAGTGCGTTCATCTGCTGTCTTTTATATTCATGCAGACGCTTTATCTGTATATCGAATATTGACTGTGGGTTAATCTCTATTCCCTGTGTCTGCTTAAGGTATTCTGCAAGATTTCTCTTGTTGTCTGTCTTAATCTCAAGAAGATTATCGTAAACATTTTTATCACCGGCAAACTTTAAAAGGTCTTTTAACTTTTCTGCGTCATGTCTGTATTCACTTCCGATAAGTGTCTCAATGTATTTTGCAAGTCCGTTATTACAGTGGATAAGCCATCTTCTGAATGTAATTCCGTTAGTTTTGTTATTGAACTTCTCCGGATATATCCTGTAGAAATTATTAAGCTCTGTATTCTCTAATATCTCTGTATGAAGCTTTGCTACTCCGTTGACGCTCATACCATAATGAATATCAATGTGTGCCATGTGAACGAGATTATTATCATCTATTATATACACTGATTTGTCTGTGTACTTCTCACGCACTCTTCTGTCAAGCTCTTTTATAATCGGCATAAGCTGTGGCACAACCCTGTTAAGATAGTCCACAGGCCATTTTTCAAGGGCTTCTGCAAGAATTGTGTGGTTAGTATACGCACAGCTTTTTGATACAATATCAATTGCTTCGTCCATTGTTATCGGACTTCCGTCTATATCTCCATTTTCTGTAAGAAGTCTTATAAGCTCCGGGATTACCATTGTCGGATGTGTATCGTTAATCTGGATAACCGCAAGGTCTGACAGATTCTTAAATGTTTTTCCGGTGTTAATACATTTTTCCCTGCACTCATCTAATATAAGCCTTGCTCCATTGCTTACCATGAAATACTGCTGATAGATTCTAAGAAGCCTTCCCTGCTCGTCACTGTCATCAGGATAAAGAAACAGTGTAAGGTTCTTTGCAATATCTGACTTATCAAAGTCTATGCTGTCACCTTTTACGATGCTCTCATCAACTGTCTCCACATCAAACAGATGAAGCTTATTCGTTCTCTTTTCTCCGTACACATTGATATCATACATTCTTGAAACTACACTGATTTCACCGAAATTGATAGTGTATGTCACATCTGTCGGAACAAGCCAACTGTCCTTGTCAATCCATGGATTAGGCACTTCCTTCTGCTTTCCATTCTCAAACACCTGCTTAAAAAGTCCAAGATGATAATTAAGTCCGATTCCGTCACCATTAAGGCCAAGGTTAGCAATCGAATCAAGGAAGCATGCTGCAAGTCTTCCAAGTCCTCCATTACCAAGTGACGGTTCTACTTCCAGTTCTTCAATATCTGAAAGATTCTTTCCTGCCAGTGTAAGTTCTTCCTTAACTTCATCATAGATTCCTAAGTTAATAAGGTTATTGGATAAAAGCTTTCCTATAAGAAACTCTGCAGAAATGTAGTATACCTTTCTGCCATTGTCTTTCACTATTCTATCACGTCCCTTTTGAGTAACCAGCTTCATAAGTGCATGAAAGCACTCCTCGTTGCTGCATAAGTGCAAGTCTTTTCCATAATCTTCCAAACATATAGTGTTAAGCATATCGTTGCCCTCCATTCTTGTATTTATATTTTATTATAGGGTTGCTGGAAAAATTCTCTTGCTTTATAATGGGATAAACTTGTACTATTCTATCATATTTAAGGAGAACCTTATGAATATAACAGATTACGGACCACTGAAAGAAACCAAGTCTCATTTCGATTCAGATTTTTTATATAATACTTACCCATGCTCTATCCCGCTTGATTTTACGGAAGTTCCGCTGCACTGGCATAATGAAATGGAGCTTATATACATTAAGAAGGGATGCATGATCGTAAGCGTTGACCTTGAGTATTCTGTTGTAAATGCAGGGGATATTGTTGTTGTCATGCCCGGACATATCCATTCTATTATCCAGAACGAGAGTGATTCATGCGAATACGAAAATATTCTTTTTAATCTTGATATGCTTGTCAGCAGGCAGTGTGATTATGATACCGTGAGCTTTTTTAACGGAATTTCCGGCTTTAAGGGGTATTGCCCTCCTGTTATCAGTAAAACTGTGCCACACTATTCTGATTTAATTCATTATATTGATGAAGCTGATAATATATGCAAGTATTTCCCTGACGGGTACAGGCTGAAAATCCGTGCATGTCTTTTTAATTTCTTCTTTGAGCTTAATGCACATTTTTACACCCATACAGACGCGTCTGCACACTTGTCTGATGATAAGATGGAAAAGCTGAAAATGGTACTTAATTATATTGAAAAGAATTTCGCTCGTACAATATCGATTGAAGAGATTGCACTGTGGTGTCATTTCAGCCAGTCGCATTTTATGAAGTTTTTTAAGAACTGCACCGGCACATCTTTTATCACTTACTTAAATGACTACCGGCTCATTATTGCTGCAAGAATATTAAAAACCACAACCCAGCCGGTAATTTTAGTGGCTTCGGATTGTGGTTTTGATAATATATCTTACTTTAACAGAAAATTCAAAGAAAAATACGGTGTTTCTCCGCGGGAATTCAGGAAATAAGGAGTTATTAATATAATCTGTTTTTTACATATTCTTCAAATCTTGGCAGTGCCATTGCTATTTTTCCATACTGTCTTGTATCTATAACACCCTTTCGCTTCAAACGGTCACGGTACACAGAGAATAATTCCGGCTTCATGTCGAGCTTTTCACGAATATCTTTTACTGACTGATAACCGCTCTCAGATATAACGCTAAGTATTTCCTTATCTTTAGGTGATAACTCTGCCCATATCTTACTGTATACATATTCATCTAAATACTGATCATACTCTGGCATAATATCTTCAAGTGTATGATCTTTTCTATTATCCCAGTAAAGATATCCAAGCACCTGAAACGCAAATGGATATCCTCTTGTAAGAAGTGTCATCTTGTCAGCCATTTCATCATTTATATCAAATATTCTCATGTAATGGCTTTTAATAGCTGTATAATTAAGCGGCTCTAATATAATCTTAGGTGCTCTGTATAAAAATGTAAGTGACTTTTCATTCTGTAAATCATATATGTTCTCATACAATCCTGTCATCAAAAGATATATAGGATATTCTTCTCTTAAAAATATCTGAAATGAACTTGCAAATATTTTAATATTCTCTGAATTAATAACCTCATCAATTGTTATAAGAAGCCTTTTCCCCAGACGTTTTATGTGAGAAAGCATTATCTCAATAACATTTTCAATATCAGTAACAGGAACAGCATTCTCTACTGTTACCCCCAGTCCAAATACTGAAAAGTCAAGCTTTGCTTTAACAAATACTGCATGCATTTCTGGAATTGCATATATCTTTGCTGCCAGACTCTGTAAAAGATCACGGTTAGGATTAAGTTCAACTACTATCCATTCATCTGACCGTTTCCGTATCTCTGACGCAATGTTAGTCATCATTACAGTTTTTCCTGAACCTCTTACTCCTGTTATCATGTATATCTGATTAGGTGATTCTTCCGCTGTAAAATCTCCAATTATTCTTTCTGTCTGTGCAATTCTCGAAATATACTGCACTGGTTTTTTCCCAAATGATAATGTAAACGGATTATTCATGCGCAGCCTCCTATATAAGTTTATATAACCTTTTATAACTTTTTGTTTGTTTTATAACTTTATATAAGTTTTTATAACTTTTTATTTATTATATAACTTTTTATAACTTTTATCAATTGCAAAATAAAAAATCCTGCTCTCAGGCAGCCCAAACCACCTGAAAGCAGGATTATCTTTTTAATTATTAACAGATTACATTAAACCATGTGCTCTGTTGTAAGCATTACATATCTTATTAGAATTCTTGATAAGAATATGCATTGCAACAAATGGTCCAATTCCACAGATAAAAGCACCAAAAATCTGCCATAAAAGAACAGTTGTACCATTCTCCTGGATTGAAAGTCCATAACGAGGTCCGTTAGCTGCAAGTCTGTTACCAAGATTATAGTACCAGAACCATGCATATATACCACATGTTATGAGTGATAACAGAATAAATGCAACAAGTCCTGATGTATTCTCTCCATCTCCCTCACATGCAATATTAACATCATGTGCCATCTTGTAAATGAAATAATAGCTGTATATTCCACATGTGATAATTGAAAGAATTATGTATGAGGCAAGACCTCTGTCATCCTTTAATCTTGTACCTGAGTATGGTGGGATTGTGCCATTATTATAACCATTGCTGTAATTCTGATTAGCATTGTAACCCTGATTATTATTCTGGTTATTGCTGCCTGTAAAGCTCTGCTTTACCTCATTAAAAGCACTTCCTAGTTCCTGCTCAGCCTTGTTGAATACCTGACTTGCCTGACTTGCAATATCCTGCTCTGGCGAACAATTTGCTCCACAATATGGGCAGAACTTTGTTGAATCTGGAATCTGTTTTCCACATTTTGTACAAAACATATTAATTCCCTCCCCTTCATAAATTTAGTTTCCGAATGATACGGAATAGGATATTGTTCTGAGGTTCAAAAACCACAATATCTCCAGTTCCAATAAACATTCTATACAAGTAAACTATAACAAATGCACCTGCCATTGTAAACATAAAAATTTTATAAGATTTAATATTTATTTTAGATTTAAGAAGCATAACTATCACAACAACTGGCGGCAGGAAAAACAGTGGATGATACATGAACGCTTCATGTATATTAAAATGCAATAAAGCTATCCATGCTCTCGACATTCCACAGCCTGCACACGATATTCCCGTTATGTATTTTATAGGGCATGTAACCCCGAAACTTTCAAGTATTACATACAGCACAACAACTGCCGCAACTGATGTTATCACTTCTATTCTATTTAATCTTCTTTTATCTGCATTGTCTCCGCTCATTATTCCCCCTGATAATGCTTTTTATTACATTATAATCTCTCCTGCAAGCAATGCAAGACAAGGAAGCGTAATTATGCTAATCAATGTAGACAAAGTAACTGCACCAACTGCGAGCTTCTGGTCGTGACCGAACTTAATTGCAAAAAGTGTTGTAATAGCTGCACACGGGCATGCCTCAAGTATAATTGTAATAACAGCAACCATTCCACGGGCATGTATCAGATACATAACCAGAGTACAGATTACCGGTATAATAAACATCCTGAGAATAACTGTAAAATACACTCTTTTATCCTTTAAGATACTCAATAACGGGAACTGTGAAATAGTAATTCCTGTTATTATCATAGACAACGGGGTATTCATGCCTCCTACAACATTAAATGTATCCTTTAAAACATCCGCAACCGGAATTCTTGCAAGGAATATAACAAGACCGACCGCAACCGATATAATTGGTGGGCATGTAACTATCTTCTTTAACAGTTCCTTAAAACTCATACTCTCTGAAACATACACAATTCCGACAGTCCATAAAAGAATATTAAACACTGTAACATATACGCTCGCATACAGTACACCTTCTGAACCGTACATCGCCTGAATAAGTGGAAATCCCATATAAGCTGCATTAGAAAATGTAGTTGCAAATCTTATAATGCCGCGCACTTCATTTTTCATCAAAAATGTTATGCCAATCGATAAAGCCATTCCTATACATATAGTAAGTATGCTGTAAAAAAGCATTCTGCCCATATTCTTAAGAATCTCGGCATTATATCCTGACATGTAAGAATTAATAATCATGAATGGAACAACGAAATATATAAGAAGGTTAGAAAGCATACCCTTGCCCTCTTCATTAACCATCTTAATCTTTCCTATAACAACTCCACTCAATATAAGTATGAATAATTCAAATACCTGCTTCGCAGTAATAAGCGCTAAATCCACAGCTCTCTTATCCTCCTTTTCATACACGCAAAAACATGTTATATATTTCATCTTCTGAAATATATAACATGTTAATAGCAAAGTCAAGTAAAAATCTAATACTTTATCTCTGGCATAAGCTCTGCACTTATTACATTAAGCATACGTTCCATTGTCTCTAACTCTTCTTTAGAAAATCTGTCCTCAATCCTGCCCATTACAGTCTTAAGATATGTATTGCTGATATTATAATAATCTATATACTTCTGTGTTACCTCGAGATGATACTCTCTCTTGTCTTCCTCAGACTGTACTTTCTTTAAGTATCCCTTCTTAACAAGGTTATTAATCTTATACGCCGCGTTAGGAGATGATATATTTGCCATATCAGCAAACTGTGCCACAGTAGGTTTATCAAGTGCATATATTATCTCCATGCAGAAAGTTTCTACAGTTGTAAGAGATGTCTCCCTCTCCTGTAGCTTTTCAAACATTTTCTGATAAAAATGCATCTTAAACTTCGTATATACCTTACTAAAAGAATCCTGCAGCACCTTACTTTACCTCCAAAGCTTTTTTAATTGTTTATTATTATAACAATAGCTCTATTCTATTGCAAATGTAAGTTCAGCTGACACTGCAAGTTTTCCGTCAACATAAGCTTCTGCCTTTCCTACTCCCACAGGACCTTTTCTTGCTATAATCTCGCATGACATTTCAAGCACATCCCCAGGTGTGACCTGAGCCTTAAACTTAGCATTTTTAATTCCTGCAAAAAGTGCTATATGTCCCTTATTCTTTTCTTCCGACAATAAAGCAACTGCTCCAGTCTGTGCCAGTGCCTCAATAATAAGTACTCCCGGCATTACCTTCTTCTGCGGAAAATGTCCTACAAAATGCATTTCATTGGCAGATACACATTTAATACCACAAGCCTTCTTTCCAGGCTCACACTCCGTTATCCTGTCTACTAATAGAAATGGATATCTGTGTGGCAAAATCTGCTGTATTTCATCTGAATTAAGCTGCATCTTTACACCACCTTTCTAAGCACGATGGACGCATTATGTCCACCAAAGCCAAGTGAATTAGACATAGCATAATCAACTCTTGACTCTCTTGCCTTATTTGGAACGATATCAAGATCACAGTCATCATCCGGCACCTGATAATTAATGGTTGGTGGAATTATATCATTCTTTACAGCAAGTGCCGATATAATTGCCTCAACAGCACCACTTGCACCTAACATATGTCCTGTCATCGACTTTGTCGAGCTTACCGCAAGCTTGTACGCATGTTCTCCAAATGCCTTCTTTATCGCGTTAGTCTCGCCCTTATCATTAAGCTTTGTACTTGTTCCATGTGCATTAATATAATCAATATTCTCTGGTTTTATTCCTGCATCCTTAACAGCCTCAGTCATTGCCTGTGCTGCCATGCTTCCGTCTTCGAGAGGGGCTGTAACGTGGTTTGCATCACATGTTGAACCATATCCTGCAATTTCACAATATATCTTAGCGCCTCTTTTCAGTGCATGTTCATACTCTTCAAGAATCAGCACACCTGCTCCTTCACCCATAACAAATCCGCTTCTTTCTTTATCAAACGGAATAGAAGCCCTGTTTACATCTTCTGCTTTGCTTAATGCATGCATTGATGTAAAACCACCAATTCCAAAATCAGTTATACAGCTTTCTGCACCTCCGCACACAATCACATCCTGATATCCATCCCTGATCTGTCTTAATGCATCTCCAACAGCATTAGTTCCACTGGCACATGCCGTAACAACACATGTACACATTCCATGTAGTCCGAATCTGATTGCAACATGTCCTGCTGCCATGTTAGTTATCGACATTGGCACAAAATGTGGCGAAACTCTGTCATATCCTTTACTTTCGCCTCTTAAGCATTCTCTCTGTATAGTTGTAAGTCCACCAATTCCACTTGATAATATAACACCACACCTTAATGTGTCTTCTTTGCCAAAATCTATAGCTGAATCCTTCACTGCTTCATCTGCAGCAGCAAGTGCATATATCGTGAAATCGTCCATTTTCCTTAATTCTGCTTTATCAACAATACTCTCTGCGTCAAAGCCTTTTACTTCACCAGCAAGCTTGACTGCACTGTTTTCTGTATTAAAATGTGTTATCTTTCCAATACCACATTTACCAGCCTTTACAGCTTCCCACATATCATTAACATTGTTTCCGACAGGAGTAACTGCTCCCATGCCTGTTATTACAACTCTTCTCATATTGCCATTCCTCCGTCTACACAAAGTACCTGTCCGGTTATGTATCGTGCTCCGTCACCTGCAAGAAATGCTACTGTTTCTGCAATATCTTCCGGCTTTCCCATCTCTTTAAAAGGTATATTCTCTACCACTTTTTCTTTAACAGCGTCTGACATTGCTCCAGTCATATCAGTTTCAATCATTCCTGGTGCAACCGCATTTACAGTTATATGTCTTGACGCAAGCTCTCTTGCAAGCGACTTCGTCATACCAATAACACCTGCTTTACTTGCAGAATAATTAACCTGCCCTGCATTGCCCATAACGCCAACTACAGAACTCATATTAATAATTCTTCCTGCTCTCTGTCTTAACATAAGTCTTGAGACCCCACGCATCATATAAAATGTACCCTTTAGATTCACATCTATAACTGCATCGAAATCCTCATCCTTCATACGTCCAATAAGATTGTCCTTAGTAATTCCTGCATTATTAACAAGAATATCAATTCTTCCGCCAAGTAAATCCACGGCTTCCTTAATTAAACGCTCACATTCCTCTGAATCACTCACATCTGCCTTAATTGCATGGATTTCAATTCCATACTCTCTGCATAAATTAACTGTTTCACTGGCAGCCTCATCACCTGAACGGTAACTGAATACAATATCCGTTCCTTCACTTGCAAGCTTAACGCATATAGCCCTTCCTATTCCCCTGCTTGCACCTGTAATAAGTGCTTTTCTTCTATCACTCATTCCATATCCTTTCCAAATCAATGTCAGATTTGCTCAATCACAGCTTTTATGTCCGATTTATTCAATCTATAATCTGTCATAATCTCATTAATAAGTTCCTGTACGCTCATTATCCGGTCAACTCTGTCTGCATTACTTCCTGCAAAAAACAGTCCATTATCCCAGTCACCCTTAACTGCTGCTATAAGTGCCCTGCTTATGCAATATGGTATACTGTCATCCTTCTTACATGCTGTAAGACAACCATTACATTTTCTTGCCGTGAAGGTTTCTCCTGCATCAAGCCTTTCAAGCAGTGGGCTGTTAATTGCACGTGCCGGCATTCCAACAGGACTTTTAATAATACGGATGTCTTCTCTCTTTGCATTAACAATAGCCTGTTTAAATGTATCTGAAGCATCACATTCATTGGTAGCAATGAATCTTGTCGCAATCTGTACACCTGCAGCACCTTCATTTACATAATGTGCCATATCTTTGCCATCAAACACACCTCCAGCGACAAAAACCGGGATATCCGCACCGTACTCTTCTATTACAGCAAGTACATCTGACAATATTTCATCGTTACTCTGTGTTTTTCCCTGTGTAATATCATCTGCACCAAAGCCTAAATGTCCTCCTGCCATGCTTCCTTCAATAATGAACATATCCGGATACACATCATAATGCTTCTTATAAGTTTTCATAATTATCCTGGCAGCCCTGCCACTTGAAACAATGGGTGCTGCCAGTGTATCTGTTCCCTTAGTAAACTGTGGCAGATTAAGTGGAAGTCCTGCACCTGAGATAATAATATCTGCTCCTGCTGAAACTGCGGTCTTACAGCTTTCCTCATAATGAGAAACTGCAGTCATAATATTTACAGCTACAAGTCCCTTCTTTGTACTTTCTGCTGCAATCTGCTTAGCTCTCTTAATATGGTAATCAAGTGCCCTTAGATTAGCCTTATATGGGCTGCTCTTAAAATCCTGTTCATCATAACCTGCATTAACAGAACTGATAACTCCACATGCCCCATTTGCTGCGACTGCACCTGCAAGGGATGAAAGAGAAACTCCGACACCCATACCGCCCTGAATTACCGGAACATCAAGCACTTTGTCCTTAATCTGCATACAATTCCTTTCGCACAGCCTCATATTCTTCATATATTTGTTCAAATATTTTCTCAATTGGCTGTATCTTATCAATCTGGCCTGCAACCTGACCTGCCATCAGTGAGCCATTCATTGTGTCACCGTCAAACACTGCCTTACGAAGAGAACCTAATGTATATTTCTCAAGTTCCATCTTATCAGCACCTGCCTTCTCCTGCTTTACATACTCGCGTGACATCTCATTTTTAAGAACACGCACAGGAGTACCAGCAATTCTTCCTGTAACTATCGTGTCATTATCCTTTGCTTTAAGTATTGCCTGCTTATAATTATCATGTATAGGACACTCTGTACTTGCCAGAAGACAAGTTCCCATCTGTACACCTGCCGCACCAAGTGCAAATGCTGCTGCAAGCTGTCTGCCATCTGCAATTCCTCCAGCTGCAATAACCGGAATATTCACACTGTCAACTACCTTTGGGACAAGCGTCATAGTTGTCATCTCGCCGACATGACCACCACTTTCTGTTCCCTCTGCAACTACTGCATCAGCTCCGAAGCGCTCCATTCTTATTGCAAGTGCTGCACTTGAAACAACTGGTATAACCATCATTCCGTTAGCCTTCCATTTTTCCATATATTTAGCCGGACTTCCTGCTCCTGTTGTTACAATCTTTACATTTTCTTCCACAAGCAGTTCTGCCATTGCATCAGCTTCCGGATTCATAAGCATAAGATTCACACCAAATGGTTTATCCGTAAGTGTTCTGCATTTTCTTATGTTTTCACGAAGCATATCCGTGTTCATTCCACCAGCTCCAATAAGCCCCAGTCCGCCTGCATTACTAACTGCAGCTGCAAATTCTCCTGTTGCAATATTAGCCATTCCGCCCTGTATAAACGGATATTTTATTCCTAACATCTTATCTAATCTCATTATGCTGCTCCTTATTATGTCTCTATCAAAGCACTGCTCCAGCTAAGCCCCGCCCCAAAGCCCGCAAGAATCAGCTTTCTGCCCTTGTCAAAGCATCCGCTTTGTGCTAACTCATCTAGTGCTATTGGGATACTTGCCGCAGATGTATTACCATATTCCGCTATATTTATATAGAACTTATCTTCATGTCCCGGATATTTCTTCTTTACATGATTGATAATTCTTTCATTAGCCTGATGGCACACAATATAATCTATGTCATCAAGTGTCATGTCCGATTTTTTCAATATTTCATCAATTCCCTGTTTAAGAACATCAACTGCAAAACGGAACACCGCATTTCCATTCATCTTTACATATGCATCCTGTGCACCTATACCTCTGCATACAAGTACATCAGTATCGCCTCTTGTGTAATTAATCTGTCTATACATATTGTCAGCCGCTTTTATAAGAACTGCACCTGCACCATCTCCAAAAAGCACGCATGTTGAGCGGTCTGTATAATCTAATATCTTAGACATCTGCTCGCTGCCAATAAGCAGTATGTATTTATAATCAGTGCTGTTAAACAGTGCCTGTCCAACATTTAATGCATGCAGAAAACCTGTACATGCACTGCTTAAATCAAATGCAAGTACATTCTCTGCCAATCCGAGTTCCTTCTGTACAATTGCTGCAGTAGATGGGAATGCATTATCAGCCGTTGAAGTTGCAACTATAACTGCACCTATTTCTGCAATATCCACACCTGATGCTTCTAACGCTTCATATGCTGCTCTGACTGCAAGTGATGTAGTATTTTCCTGTGTACATCTGTATCTTTTCTTAATACCTGTTCTTGTTGTTATCCATTCATCATTTGTATCAACAATCCGGCTTAAGTCATCATTCGTAATTATCTCTTCTGGGAGTGCTTTCCCTGTGGACACTATCTGAATGCCTTTCACTTTATCTCTCCCCTGTCTATATTCCTGAATTTGTCATATCTTGAATTAACAAGCTCTTTTGATTTCATCCTGCCAAGAATTCCGAGTTCTTTTTCTAACATTCTTGCTATATCTGAAAAACACCTGTCTCCTTCTGCAATTACACCATCAACGAGTCCGGCAGTAAAAAGCTCCTGTGCAGTAAGCTTCATTATCTCACTTGCCTGTGGTGCTTTCTTAGCATCCTTATATATTATTGATGCAAAACCTTCCGGAGACAGAATCGAATATACTGCATTTTCAAGCATATACACCCTGTCGGCTGCTGCCAGTGCCAATGCACCGCCACTTCCGCCTTCACCTGTGATTACAGATATAACAGGTACTGTAAGCTTAAGCATTGCTGCTATACTTCCCGCAATCGCATTACTCTGTCCGTTGCTTTCTGCTTCCATGCCTGGATATGCACCTGGCGTGTCAACAAATGTTATGACGGGTCTCCTGAATTTTTCAGCCTGTTTCATAACACGGACTGCTTTTCTATACCCTTCAGGTGACGCCATTCCGAAGTTATATCTTATATTCTCTTCTATATTCTTTCCTTTACGGTTTCCAATAACAGTTACCGTTTTTCCATTAAATGAAGCAATTCCTGCAACAAGGCTTTTATCGTCTTTATAGTATCTGTCACCATGCATTTCTATAAAATCATCGAAAAGCACTTCTATGTATTTCATAATATCCGGACGGTCACTTTTTCTGGCTGCAAGGACTTTCTCATATGGTGTTAAAACATTTTCACTGCTCATGCTTCTCCTCCGGTATTCACATGCATTTTCAATATCTTTGATAAAGTCTGCTTCATATCTTTTCTGTCAACTATCATATCTATCATGCCATGTTCTAACAGAAACTCTGAGTGCTGGAAGCCTTCCGGCAGCTTCTGTCCGATAGTCTGTTCAATAACTCTTGGCCCGGCAAAGCATATAAGTGCTCCTGGTTCAGCAATTATAATGTCACCAAGACTTGCAAAGCTTGCGCTCACACCACCTGTTGTCGGATTAGTGAGATATGATATAAATAATCCACCAGCATCCTTGAACTTTTCAATTGCCGCTGTTGTCTTTGCCATCTGCATAAGCGAGAAAAGACCTTCCTGCATTCTCGCTCCACCGCTTGCAGCGAATATTATAAGTGGCAGTTTTCTTTTCATTGCATATTCTGTGAGTCTTGTAATCTTTTCACCTACCGCAATTCCCATGCTTCCCATAAGAAATCTTTTATCCATAACTGCAACAGCTGTTTTGACTCCGCCAATTCGGCATGTTCCAGTAACTACTGCATCCTGCTGGCCTGTCTTTAATCTGTTTGCTTCAACCTTTTTCTCATATCCCGGAAAACTGTTTGGATTGCCTGTCTTAACCTGTGCATACAATTCCCTGAAACTTTTGTCATCACTTATAAGTGCAATTCTTCTTGATGGTGTAAGGCTTCCGTCTGCCTGTTCCTCACTATCCCTTAATCTGTTGATAGTACCCCACCTTTTCTTACGCTTTAAGAAAATGTCATTGATATTCATTTAACTGTAATTCCTTCCTTAAGCCACTTTTCAATTTCGGTATGATTCTTCTCCCAGAAACCTGTATTGTAATTTCCTCTTATAAAATCCTTATGATATGTAAGAAGATGCATGAACTCTCTGTTAGTCTTAACTCCTTCAATTATCAGTTCCTCAAGAGCTCTTCTTAATCGTCTTACCGCCTCAAGTCTGCTGCTTCCAGTCACTATAATCTTGGCAATCATTGAATCATAATACGGACTCACTTCATAACCTTCAAAAAGATGGCTCTCAACTCTTACACCATAACCATCTGGAAAATGTAAGAATTTAATAACTCCCGGTGTAGCCGCATTTATTCTGCACTCAATTGCATGTCCATTGACACATGCTTCTTCCTGAGTGATATTAAGCTTCATTCCGGCAGCTATTCTTATCTGTTCTCTTATAAGGTCAATTCCTGTAACCTGCTCAGTTACCGGATGTTCAACCTGTATTCTCGTGTTCATCTCTATAAAATAGTAGTCACCCTGTTCATTCATAACGAATTCAACAGTTCCTGCACTATAATATCCTGCTGCTGTGGCAGCTCTTACTGCAGTCTCTCCCATGACTGTCCGCTTATCTTTACATAATCTTGCACTCGGAGCTTCCTCTAAAAGCTTCTGATTATTACGCTGGATTGAACAGTCACGTTCTCCAAGATATATTGTATTGCCATATTTATCTGCAAGAATCTGTATCTCAATATGCCGTGGATTGATTATCAGCTTCTCTATGTACATATCATCGTTGCCAAATGCAGCTTTAGCTTCACTCTTAGCGGTTTCAAATGCATTTTCTATATCTTCTCTGCTGAATGCCTTGCGCATTCCTTTTCCACCGCCTCCAGCTGACGCTTTAATAAGTACAGGATAACCAATTCTTTCTGCAATGTGTGCTGCTTCCTCTGCTGTTGCAACCAGCCCATCAGAGCCGGGTACAACCGGAACCCCGCATTCAATCATAAGCTGCCTTGCCGACTGTTTATCTCCCATGCTGCTTATTATGTCCGCCGATGGTCCTATAAATATAAGATTGTTCTCCTCACATTTTCTTGCAAAAGCAGCATTTTCGGACAGAAAACCATAACCAGGGTGGACTGCCTCACACCCTGTCAGTATTGCTGTTTCTATTATCGCATCCTGATTAAGATAACTTTCAGCCGCCTTTGCCGGTCCAATGCAAACCGCCTTGTCTGCTGCCATAACTGCAAGTGAATTCTTATCTTCCGTTGAATATACAATTACGGTTTCTACATCCATCTCACGGCAGCATCTTATTATCCTTAACGCTATTTCACCACGGTTTGCTATCAGTATTCTCTTAAACACTTCTGCTACCTCCGTTAATTAAGGATTACAAGCGGCTGTCCATACTCAACCATAGTGCCATTCTCTGCTGCCACTTCCTTAACCGTACCGTCACAATCTGCTGTAACTTCGTTCATCAGCTTCATTGCTTCAATTATTCCAATAACATCACCGGCATGAACGCTCTGCCCTGGTTTTACAAAAGGTTCCTCATCAGGACCTGCTGCTGTATAAAAAGTTCCAACCAATGGCGCCTTAATTTCTTTAATATGCTCATCTGACTGTGGCTGTACATCCTGAATAGCTGTAACGTTCTGTTCCTGTTCTGTACCAATGCGAACAATATCTTTCTTTACAGGCACATCACATATGGCTTCGTGCATTGTTTTCTTCAGTCCAAGGCATACGCCATTCATCTCCAGATTCAGTTCGCTGCATCCACTTGCATCAAACTTATCTATAATCCCATAAATATCATTAATATCCATAACAAACTATCTTCCTTAAAATCTTTATGTTAAGCTGCATTCTTGTCAACATACTCAACAATTGCTTTAACTGATGTAAGATTAGGAAGTTCTTCTTCTGGAACAGTAATTCCATAAGCATCTTCAACTGCCATCATAAGTTCCATAGAATCAAGTGAATCAATTCCAAGATCATCCTTTAAATTCGCTTCTAATGTAATCTTATCCTCTGAGCAGTTAATAGTATCCATAATAATTTCTTTTACCTTTTCAAATGTCATTATTTTGTTCTCCTTAAATAATTTTATCTAAATATATTTAACTAATATATTTGAGCTAATTATAAGAGCACAAATCAGATTTGTCAACACTATTTTGATATTCAAAGTATTTATTTTGTTTCACAGCTGAGTATTATTCCACCTCGCTCAGCATAATAACTGCATAATCCTCCTGCTTTATATACACACACATCCGTAGTACCATATGCCTGCTTTATCATATCAGCTATCTTATCTGCAAGAGCTTCATTCTCAACATGACATATTCTCAGCTTTCCACCTTCATATCCTGCATCGTCAAGTAATGCCTGCAGTTTTACAAGAAGCTTTTTATCACCTCTGCATTTACCGATTGCTTCCAATGTTCCATGACTGCTTGCTGTTCCTATTACACTTATGCCAAGAACCTCCGCAGCCGATGCTACAACCTTGCTTACACGACCATTCTGTGCAAGATTATGCAATGATTTTAATGAACAGAACAATCTTGTTTTCTGCATATATGCATCTATTGCTCCGTCTATCTCTTCAAATGTCTTTCCCTCTTTAATCATTTGCTGCAATTGTTCCAGTATAATACGCATCTGTGGACCAGTGCTTTTAGAATCTATTACTCTGACCTTAGCCTGTGGATGTTCCTCCAGATATACTGCTCTCGCTGCCATTGCAGAATTATATGTTCCTGACATTCCTGCAGTTATTGTTACAACAAATATCTCGTTATCATCGTCAAAAGCTTCAAGCCACGCATCTATTCCAGGACACGCAGTGTATGAACGTCCCTTATGTTTTTCAAGAACATCAAGCATTCTATGAATATCAAGCTGTTCATCATCACAAAACTCCTCGTTATCTGTAGATATTGTAAGTGGAACTGCCTTAAAGACCATTCCCTCAAGTTCTTTTATATCACATGCTGAATCTGCTACTAATCTCATTATTAATCCTCCTGTTTGCCGGATATACACCGTTTTAATGTAGTTTTAAATACTATGTCATATTGTATTTTATAACTTATAGTGTTACAATATACAAAAATAGCGTTTTTGTATATTTCAGGAGTACATTATGAATATAGTTAACAAAGATTCTAAGAATACATTTACACGAATGTGCATAGGCGAAGCAGTAATCAGGCTTCTTAAAGACACTGATTTTGATAAGATACGCATTACCAGTGTAGCGAAATGTGCCGGTGTATCACGCATAACTTTTTACAAATATTATCAATCAATCCATGATGCACTATGCGACTATCTTAATATTATTATAATTGAATATCTGGAAGAATGTGCCAGCAACCCTGAAAGCGGGAGCTTTCTTGATTATTCACACATCCTTTTTGCACTTGAATTCTTTAACCGGTATAAGGATTATTTTCTTACTCTTTCGAGATGTGGACTTTATTCTATTCTGATTAACAGCATTAATAATTTTATGTCTGAACATTTTACAAATCCTAAGAATTACTCTGAGTACAGACTATACTGTTACTCTGGCGGATTGCTTAATGCATTTTTAAAATGGGAAGAAAACGGATGTGACTGTGATGCTGGCGAGATAGCCAGAACTCTTGAAGAACTTTATAGTTAATAAGCCACTCCTTACGGAATGGCTTAAATGTTTTATAATCATTTATTAATCTGTGAATGCACTTTTCGACGTACTATAAGGAAACATATAACCTGCATAATTATCGTTGCCGTCCATGATGCCGGATATGATATGAACAGGTCATAAAGTGTTCTGTGGCTTGGGAATATCACGAATATCCAGAATATTCTCATTCCTACTGTACCAATAACTGATAATATCATTGGCACTAGCGAATATCCCATTCCACGAAGTGCGCCCGGAAACAGATCCATTATTCCACATAAGAAATATGGCACTGTTGTAATTGATAATATCTCAACACCACATTTGATAACATCTTCACTGTTAGTGTATATCATAAGCACTTTATCACCAAATATATATGCACCGCAGCCAAATACAAGTGACACTCCTACTGAAAGTATTGCACAATCTATAAGCACCTTGTCCATTCTCTTGAACTTTCTTACACCATAATTCTGACTTGTAAAACTCATGCAGGCCTGTGTTACTGAATTAATTGATGCATATAGAAAACCAAGAATATTGTTGGCTGCTGTATATCCTGCCATTGCTGTTGAACCGAATGAATTAACTGACGACTGCAGCAAAGCATTTGAGAAATTAATAACTGTACTCTGTATTCCTGCCGGAATTCCAACCTGAAATATCTGTTTAAGATAGTATCCCTTTATTCTTAATTTTGAGAATCTCAACTGGTAACTTGCATCTGTCTTATTCAGACATCTTAATACAAGCACACACGATATAAACTGTGAAAATATTGTTGCGATTGCCACTCCTGCAACCCCTAAGTTAAACACAATAACAAGTACCATATTAAGGCATGCATTTATAATTCCCGCTGCTATAAGAAACATCAGCGGTCTCTTGGTATCACCTACTGCTCTAAGAACAGCCGCACCATAGTTATAAAGCATAAAGAATGGCATACCAAGAAAATATATTCTCATATACAGTGTTGAGAGGTTAATTACATCATCCGGTGTTCCCATAAGCTCAAGTGCCGGCTTAGCCATCATCACGCCTATCAGCGCCATCACAACTCCGCTTATTGCTGCAAATGTTATCGCAGTATGCACTGTCTCTGACATCTCTTTATGTTTGCCTGACGCATAGAATCTGGCAGCCAGTACATTTGCTCCCAACGAAACTCCTATGAAAAGATTAACAAACATATTAATAAGTGCTGTCGTTGAACCTACTGCTGCTAACGACTGGCTTCCTGCAAATCTTCCAACAACAATTATATCTACAGCATTAAACATTAACTGTAGTATTCCTGAAAGCATCAATGGCACTGAAAACGATATTAACTTATCCATTATTGTGCCATTGCACATATCTATTTCGTATTTATTCTTACTCATTGTAAATTTCCTTTATAAAGCATTGGGACAGACTATTCCCAATATCCAAGTTCAACACCTTTTTTATAGATTCCTACACCCTTAGAATAATATCCATACGCATTAAAATGTGTCCAGTCTGAACGGAGTTTCACAGATATATATCCAAACGCTCCATATAACTCGTCTATCTTTTCCTTTTTCAAACCACAATCATCCAGCCCATTCTGAATCATGTAGACCCTTGTATTAAAGAAATGTTCTCCAAATGCTTCTCTTAGCGCTGCTTCCCATGCAGTGTCATCAGCTCCTACATAGTCATCTCCATCCTCCAGATATGACTGGCTGTTGTCTGCAAGAGATGTACCCGGATCATCAGTGTCTCCAACTATGATATAATTCTCACAGCCTGTATAATCAATCACCGCCTGATACTGGGAAATAAGCTCATCATAGTCATCCCATCCACCGTTACTTCCCATCTCAAGCACAAGAATATCACCCTTATGATCATATGCTGCTTTAGTTGTAACAGCAGTACCTTGTGGAATAAACATATAATCAGGCTGTTCAAGACCTGTATCATCACATATTCTGATGCTGACCATATAATCCTCTATATTATAGTCATCATCCTCCATATCTTCCCAGTAATCTTCAATATCTCGTTTCTTATCAATCTGACATAATACGCCATCTATATATACAGTATCAGGATAATCATTATATTCAATGCCATATCCGCTGAAATCATACATATAAACAGGATTTCCCTTATCATCCATAAGGCATACATCCTGATATGTATTCTTATTAAGATTAAGATTACGGTCAGTATGCATCTTAAGGCCACCAGCTCTTATCGCTATCTCCTCTGATGTCTCCCCTGATACACCAAAATTAAATGTATTAAGACCAGTAAGCTTTCCCAAAGTATATGGTGCAGTATAATAACTTATATCAACTCTTCCTGCTTTAGTAAGTATATAGGCCTCATCTGATCCAAAGCCTTCCATCATGCTGTCGCCCCAGCAGGCAATTGATACAGTATCACTTGAATAATCCTTATCATATTCATAAGGCTCTGTATAATCTTCTGTACCAATATTCTGTGCGACCTTCACAATTACATGTGTTTTATCTCCCCGTGGTTTTATGATCCTAGCCATATTAATAAGATTATCTTTAGTTTCCGGTCTGCCATTCAATACCACAGCCCCTGCGGCAATACCTCCTGCAAGCAAAACCACTGCAATCCCCCATATCGCTGCTTTCTTTAATTTCATAAACTCACCTTTTCTGCCCCTTATATATCTGGCACTTCTGTTATAACACTTATTTACCCGACCTGCAAATATAATGAAGCAATCAAAGCAAAGATTCAGTAAGGGTTCGATTCACATCACCCTGAAATAATTCACTTGAACAAAAAAATAGAGCGTGTGATGGGAATCGAACCCACGTATCTAGCTTGGAAGGCTAGTGTTCTACCATTGAACTACACCCGCATAATCACTGATATCTCAGTGCTTTGTTAAGATATCATAATTATATTATAAAGTCAAGTATTTTATGCCAATATGTTCTTTCTGACATGTTTTATCAACATATATACTTGACTTTATCTGTTCTTAGGAATAAATTATGTTAGTTGCATTTTAGTTTGTAAAATATTATGGAGTAATTTCAATGACTAATAATTCTGACCACATTTTTTCTAATGTAGATATAAGGAAACTTCTTATTCCTATCATGCTGGAAAATCTCTTGGCTTCACTTATGGGAACTGTTGATACTATGATGGTAAGTAATGTAGGTGCATCTGCTGTTTCAGCAGTATCGCTTGTTGATTCCATCAATATTCTTGTAATACAGGCCTTGTCAGCACTTGCTGCCGGAGGTGCAATCCTGTGTTCCCAGTACATAGGAAGCAACAACCCTAAAGGTGCCAACCGCGCTGCGAGACAGGTATTTCTTGTCATGACAGTGCTGTCGGTTTTCATATCAGCAATATGTCTCATTCTTCGTGTACCAATGCTTAAGTTCATCTTTGGTTCGGTAGAAGCTGAGGTTATGGCTGATTCCCAGGCATACTTTCTTTTTACCCTGTTGTCATTTCCATTCATTGGCCTGTATGACGCTGGTGCGTCCATTATGAGAGCCCAGAAGGACAGCAAAAGCCCTATGACAATATCCATAATATCCAACTTTCTTAATATAGGTGGTAATGCAATTCTTATATTCGGACTTGGAATGGGCGTTGCGGGAGCTGCAATATCAACACTTGTATCAAGAGTTTTCTGTGCAGTTGTTGTAATTATTAAATTAAGAAATCCGTCACAGACCATATGCGTTAACAGATATTACACAATCCGTCCCGACTGGGATTTAATTAAGAAAGTCCTATATATTGGTATTCCTTCAGGTATTGAAAACAGCATGTTCCAGTTTGGAAAGCTGGCAATCCAGTCAACAGTTTCAACGCTCGGAACTGCTGCTATTGCTGCAAATGCTGTGACCAATATTCTTGAAAACCTTAACGGAGTTGCCGCACAGGGTGTAGGTATCGGACTTATGACTATAGTTGGCCAGTGTATTGGAGCCGGAAGAAAAGATGAAGCCATATATTATATAAAGAAGCTCAGTAAAATGGCTGAAGCTGCCATTATTATAAGCTGTCTTGTTGTATTTGCATTGTGCAGGCCGATTACCATACTCGGTGGAATGGAAGCAGAAAGTGCAAGAATGTGTTTTGAAATGACTCTTTTCATAACAATAACCAAGCCAATATCATGGGTATTGTCATTCATTCCGGCGTACGGAATGCGTGCTGCCGGAGACGTGAAGTTTTCAATGATAACATCGTGTGCAAGCATGTGGTTATGTCGTGTAAGCTTCACTATATTCTTATGCCGTGTATATGGCTTTGGTCCTATTGCTGTATGGATTGGAATGTTTGCCGACTGGACTGTGCGCGGTATCGTGTTCACTATACGTTTCCACTCCCGCAGATGGCTTAATCATCATATAATTGACTGATCTTAACGAATTGGATTAACGATAAAAAACGCATGCCAGATTGAAAAAATCGGACATGCGTTTTATTATTTTGTTATAAATTATAATATTGTATTGTAAACCATATTATTACAATCAGCCATTAACCTAGAATCCCTTACAGTTACCCTTAAGAGTTGCTCCTGTAATATTAACTTTTCCATTAATATTAGTACAATCCTCAATAATAGCCTTGCCAAATGTTACTTTATAACCAAGTGCAGATGGTTTTCCTGTAAGTGGCCAGTGATAATTATTACCCTTATTAGAATCTGAAATACAATTCTTCATTGTTACAACACCACTCTGGTTGTTTCTATCGAAACCATTAGCATAATTACCTTTAGCAGTACAGCCTATAAGCTTATGGTTAAGAGGATCAAGGTGAGCTGCCTTTCCTGGTGTTTTATTATCTACACCACCCATCTTAAATCCATTACCATCACCATATATTCCATCACAGTATCCATTGTAGTTAGCCTGACAGTTTACAAGTGTTACTGCTCCATGAGCTGCATAACAATCCCAGCCATCATCACTATTGTATTCAGCTACACAGTTTTCAAAATAATTGCCTTCACCTGAATGAAGTTTTACTGCAAAACCATCAGCATTCTCACCCTTAGCATCTGCATTATGATGAGACTTGCAATTATAAAACTTGTTATTAGCTCCTCCGTTGCTTACCTGAAAACCTGCATCTTCATTATAACAGCATGTTACATACTTTAATGTATTATTAGAACCTGAAATAAAGATTCCATTATCAGAAGCATTCTTAACTGTAATGTTAGAAAGTGTGCTTCCATTACCTGATAATGTAATTCCTCTTCCTGAACTTCCGCTTGTCTGTGAGAAATCTATTGTTGCATTATTCTTTCCTGTAAGATTAACACCTGCTGGAAGTGAAACAGCTCCGGACTTAACTGTTCCATCAATAACTACTGTCTGTCCTGACTTAGCCTTCTTAAGTGCATCTGCTAAAGACATTCCACCTGCCTTAACCACATAATCACCTGATACAGATGAACCTGATGATGTACCTGATGAGCTGCTTCCTGATGAAGAACTGCCCGAACCTGATGAACTTCCTGATGAAGAACCAGATGATGAGCTGCCCTTAGAATCAACCTGAACCTTATAAATGTTGATTCCACTGTTCTCTGAATACAGATATATGTATCCCTTAGAACCTGAATATGAATATGTTCCTAAAGAAGCTGTCTTATTAGCTGCAATAGTTCCAAGCTTCTTTCCATTAGAATCAGCCACAATTAAATTACGGGTAGAACTTCCACTGCTTCTTAACACTACCCTTATTGTATCAGAACCTGACACCGGTACTTTAACTGAACGGTATGATGTAGTGCCTGTACCAGAAAGAGCCAGACAATATGTATATGCTGTACCATCTACTGTTACAGATTCAGCCTTAACATTCATAGTCTTACTGCTTGTTGCCATAAGACCAAGTCCGTCTACTGTAGTACTTGCTTTAATAGTTCCTAACTTCTTAAAATTAGAATTCTTGAAATTCCATGAATTCTGTGTTGCCGCATTAGCTGACAACACTGGTGCTGCTGTAAAACATACTAATAATACCGCAACAACAGCTGCAAAAACCCTTCTTGCCTTCTTAATCATGATTAACCTCCCAAACATTATAGATTAAATAGCAAAAGAGGCGTTATTTTGCTGGCAGTGTCCTATATCATGCAAAATAAATCGCCTCTGTTGCTAAAAATACCACAATATGGATAAAAATGAAATGGCTTAAAATTACAAAGATTTACGCAAGCATTTGTGCATTTTGTATAGTTAGTTCTGAAATATACCGTTTTCTTAATACATTTTTACTTAAAAACTGATTTATTGTCACTTACCTTGATGTGAAAGTGGTTATCCTATGTATAATATTTGATTCCTTTAAGAGGATATGGTCAACATTTTTATGGACGTAAAAATGTATTTTGTCACACTTTTATGTACGAATTTTTGTGTTGCATTACATTTTTCCGCACGAACTTTTATATTATATCACATTTTTCTGCATGAACTTTTCTGAATCCACTCATCTGGCATCTCAAAATGCTGCTAATCTTTTGCATGTTCCCAGTCGCCGCCCCACTCAAATCCATGTTCTGCAAACACCTTATAGCACAAATCGTCATGGTCGATTTTATGTGGAAATTCAATGCTTCTGTCTGTATACTTTTCAGCATTGGCAGGCTCTACATTTCTTCTGCCATCAACATATTTCACATAAGGATTATAAAGCGTGTTGATGTCAACCGCCAGCCCTAACGCATGCTTTGACAGCTTCGTTGAATAGGAAATGTATCTGAAATTAAACGCTGAAGAATTATTATCACTCATCGACTTCTCGTCATCAGCATCATATTCATCAATAAGTCTGATTTTTTCAATCTCATAGCCAGCCTCGTAAAGCTGCTTAAATATATCAAGCACATCATCAGCAATCAGTCTGCTCACAACCAGCTCACCTGTGTGCGTTTCCCCATCAAATCCTACATGCAAAACTTTAAGATATCTCAAATCTTCTCTTGGCACAGTGCAGTTGTCCTTAAATGATTTCCCCTGCATCTTTGCAAATATGTCGTCTGGAATTGGTGATATGGTGAATTGTTGGGTGTTCATTTGCTTGCTCCTTTATTTCTGATACTCACATTATGTTATTCTGCAATTCTTACATATGCAGAATGCAGGCTTCTATTTTTGTTCTTTGGCTTGCCTTTGGCGGTGTGATTTTAACATATCCTTTGGGTTTCTTTGCATTTGCAACAAAAGAATAGTAACTGTGTTGAAGTTGATTGCGTAATACCTATAAGTATTACTTACTCTCTCAACATCTTTCCTGCAAATGGCGTTATTTGACTATCATATGAATTTACACTACTCTCAAACACAAACCTTAACATAATGGATAAGGGAATTGTTTGACTATCATATGAATTTACACTACTCTCAAACCTGCACAGCGCACTGTCTAAAATTCTTGTCGTTTGACTATCATATGAATTTACACTACTCTCAAACCCTGGTAAAGCCATTTACAAAATGCTTTAAGTTTGACTATCATATGAATTTACACTACTCTCAAACCTGGAGTGAGAGGTTCTCTGCCAGTTCCTTGTTTGACTATCATATGAATTTACACTACTCTCAAACCTCCGTCCTGCGTTAATATCATGCTTTTATGTTTGACTATCATATGAATTTACACTACTCTCAAACCATCTTGCTTTTATTGCTTCAGAATTCTTGGTTTGACTATCATATGAATTTACACTACTCTCAAACATATGCGGTGATTAGCAGTTTTAAGTCGTTGTTTGACTATCATATGAATTTACACTACTCTCAAACTAAATATCAAATGGTATACAGAATGGGAATGTTTGACTATCATATGAATTTACACTACTCTCAAACTGTGTTGTCGTCAAGCTGATATCTACGTGCGTTTGACTATCATATGAATTTACACTACTCTCAAACCACGTCTATAATATGTTATGTGATGCATTTGTTTGACTATCATATGAATTTACACTACTCTCAAACCTGCACAGCACACTGCCGGAAATTCTTGTCGTTTGACTATCATATGAATTTACACTACTCTCAAACTTGTCAATACTGTTGTACACCGTCTTGACGGTTTGACTATCATATGAATTTACACTACTCTCAAACTCAGCGTCTGCATTTAGATTTTCTGCTTTATGTTTGACTATCATATGAATTTACACTACTCTCAAACTGTACACTTGCTGATATACTAGGGTAAGCCGTTTGACTATCATATGAATTTACACTACTCTCAAACGCCACCATACTTAGTATTCCGTTTATCATAGTTTGACTATCATATGAATTTACACTACTCTCAAACTTCAGATGTTGTCAAAGGCTTACTGTAACTGTTTGACTATCATATGAATTTACACTACTCTCAAACTTTGCCGCAATGCTTGCACGCTAATTTATGGTTTGACTATCATATGAATTTACACTACTCTCAAACAAATTGAGCAAGTCAGTAAGGCTATCAATTGTTTGACTATCATATGAATTTACACTACTCTCAAACTGGGACTTCACTCTAAGGGGAACATTAAGCGTTTGACTATCATATGAATTTACACTACTCTCAAACGTACAGTATGTCGGGTGGAATCAAAGGTGAGTTTGACTATCATATGAATTTACACTACTCTCAAACCCTTGACATGTTCTCCACTATCTCCGCTTAGTTTGACTATCATATGAATTTACACTACTCTCAAACATGTAAGCCACATAGCAGCTTACTTTTAAAGTTTGACTATCATATGAATTTACACTACTCTCAAACGGACTAAGAATTTCTACATGTACACTTGTTGTTTGACTATCATATGAATTTACACTACTCTCAAACATGCCAGACAATATCAAATCACTTATCGAAGTTTGACTATCATATGAATTTACACTACTCTCAAACTAAAGAAAAAGGGTGGGTATAGTACTCACCGTTTGACTATCATATGAATTTACACTACTCTCAAACCTCAAATCCAATTCTCACCGAGTAAACATGTTCCTACATAACATGGGTACATTCATATGATAATATTTTTATTCTAACTTTTATTAATAACACACATATCTTTATCTATAATGGTTACTCTTTCCTCCTCAATAATATCATTATTATCATGGTTTTCAATTAGCAATAAGTATATTTTTTCATAAAACATTTTCTTATATAGCATATTTAATTCATCTTTTGTAAAATATGATTTCATGTTGACTAAAACAAATACTTTCTTACCAAACACTTCACTAATTACACATATGTAATCAATCAGTTTTTCCAATAAATTCTCAGGATTAGTCTCGAATTTAACATCCAACTGTTTAAAAAGGTCAGTAACATTTCCTTCTTGATTACATTGCAATAAATATGGCATATTATCCATTACATTAGATACCATGCTCAACATAGATGAATATAATATTCTCCATTCATTCATCATTTCGCTCTCAGCTACACTCTTTTCCATAACAGAATACAGTTTTGTTAAAACTCTTTTTTGATTAAGGTCTGTGGCAAATGGATCTATTATCAATTCTAATTTTTTTGAAAATGGTAATATTTCTCCATTATCTGATAAAATCCAGCCTGAATCATTATCTGAAAGCTGTTCTTTCAATTCACTGACAAAATCTGTGAATTTTTCCTGTTTCTCTAATATTAAGACAGCAACCCTCCCTTCTTCTAATTCTATTGGGCATTCAAATTGTTCTTTTACAATCTTCACAATACTATTAACCTCCTATCATCATCCAATGTAGAATTAGTATTTTCTCCTACTATTATCTCCATTTTTGAATATTGTTTCTCAGTAAGTGTTAATATCTGCACCAATCCCTGCGGTGGCTTATTCTTCTTTACATTAGAGACAATTCCATCAACAACAGTAGCATTCAAAGCTAGCTTACAGTATATAGATTCTTGCATCATCAGAAAACCGCTTTTAATTAAAAATTTCCTAAATTTATTATATTCTCTTATCTGAGATGATGATAAGACGGGTAAATCAAACATTACTATTACTCTCATATATCTATAACTCATTAGAATAAAACCTTATTAAAGACACATCATTATCATTAATAGCATCAAATACACTTTTACAATATATTTTTATTGCATTTACAACATAGTTTCTTTTTCCATCAATTGTAACCTCCTGATTAAGTATATTGACAAGTTGTAATTTTTCTTCTTTCTCAAGCTTTTCTGGTTTCATTTCATATACTTTTCTATCGACAAGTATTCTGAATGGCTCCATTAAGTCTGAACCGAGGTTAAACTGATTAAACATATTATCATGAAACAATCCCAACTGTGTAATATAACCATTAGATACTATTTCTCTGTTGAAAGTTGATAATATTATTCCATATCCATAATTCAATGCTGCATTAATAGGTATATCTAAACTCCTTGAAAAATCCATGCCAAACACTGCGTTAAAATATACCTTTGCAGCATGACCTTCTCGATTAGTTGTATCTCCTGGCTGAATCTCCTTTATATATTCAGCCAGCATTACATTTTCTTTTTTACCTAAATCTTCTAAAAATCTTTGTTGATTTCTAATTTTTTCAGAAACTATTTCTGTCCACATCATTTTCTTAATTTCAGCAGTCCACCCAACCTGTTGCCTTACTTTTGCACTTGTATCATGGCTTCCATAGTAGCTTACTAATTCTGATGACGGATTTCTTTTTTCATCACAAAATATAACTTTTATTTTTCTCTTAGTAAGTTCACTAAGAAGCCCGGCAGTCAGAGATACAGCTGTTGATTCTACTATAAGCATTGATATTTCGCTCAAATGTATCTTAGTTATCTCTGACTGTCTGACTATCATGTACTCCATTTTGTACTCAAGCTTAGCACTATTAGATATGACTACTATACGCCAGCTCATATCTTAAGCAGGTCTATTTCCTGCCTAAACAATCCTGTAACCGACTGATTAACCATTATCACATTATTGCTTGATGAGATTATTTTATTTTTCTGAATTGATCCTGTTGAACTTGCTTCTTTTATAATACTCAAATCCGCAACAATTGGTTTACATTGAAATAAATGTAATATTTCATTTAAAACTACACATTGAATTTCTACTGATAATTGTTCAAATAATTCTTTTTTTGTTTTTAATTTGTCAACCGGATTAGCTGGTCTTTTGCTATATATTGTGTTAGTTAATTTATCAATAAACATATCATAAATTCTTATATTACTCTCCTTTGTTAAAGCATCATACTCTGTAATTGGAAGATTTTGTTTCTTATCTTTCCTTTGAGAATTCTTTTGAATATATTTCTCAAGCTTCTTTAAATATCTTTCTTGTTCTTGCGATACAATTAACTGAACAGCACATTGTAATTTTAACTGCTTTCCTGTAGAGCCTCTAAGTAACACAGGAAAATCGTCTATGATCAAATATGCATTTTTCCGTATCTGAGATATCACTACCTTTGGATTCTTTAATCCATACACATTCTCAAAATATTCCATACAACTATTTGAATCATTTAAAAACTGATTTTTCATGAATAAAGGTACGGACTCTATACTTCTTTGTTTATTTCCCTTTTTATCTTCTGATTCGATAAGTGTAAAAAATGCTGGTGTTATCGATTTGTATCCTCCATATATGTTTACATCTCGTCCCTTTTTTACTGGCATACTTGCATTTTCATCTTTACTTACTAACTGTTGATTAAACAATCCACCTTTATTAGTTATAACCTGCTGTGTATATTGTATATCTCTCTTGTTTATATTTTTTAATACAACCTTTAGTGTTCCATCATTACCCCTTTTCCATATAACTTTGTCATTCTTAATAAGGTCATAATTAAACATTTGATTAAGACTATATTCAGCATTTCTATTCTTCTTTAACCATTGTAATGGATTGTTAGTGAATTTTTCATAATATACATTTCCTACAACTATATTAAGATAAGCATCTTTTGCATGATGATAGTCATTTAAAGAACGCACTTTAGTTATCTTAACATTATCCATATTCTTGAAATATGAAACCAGATTAGCCTTCACATATGCAACTTTTGAATTCGGATACATTCTATTAAATAATCCAATTACAATTTTACTTGACTGCCTTGCTTCAACCAATTGTCTATTAATAAAACTTGCAAGTTCTTCATCAGTAAGTGAATCTTTTCTCATCAATCTATAATACTTTTCTTGTGAGATAAAACCTTTATTTAATAATTCCTTCCAAAAGACATGCATTTTATTCTGTATATCACTTGAAATCATTCCATTGCTTTTTTTAGCATTCAATTCTCTTTTTACCAAAACAAGATTATCCAACGAATCGTCTTTTGTCTTAGATTGAGGATAAATGTGATCTCTATCATAAACATTTGCATCTGACAATCTTGATAAATCTATAGATTCTCCTGAATACATGCATCTACCCATCTGTGTATAATACAAATATAATTTGATACTTTGAAAATCATCCTCTGGTCGTTGTTCTAATTCTTGTTTCCAATCTTTTGATTCGTCCTTACAGCTTTCATACAAGCTTATTAATCTATCTTTTCGGGACACTGTTCGCTTCTTTTCTCCAGTTCCTCTTGCAACTTCTACAAATATTTTAGCAGGCTCTTTTCCCATAATCTTTCTTATCTCTTCAGAAATTAATATAACCTGCCATACTGCTCTCTTAATAGATGGTGAAGCAGCAATATCTTCAACTATATCCTTATATGAAATAGTCGATATTTCTTTCATATTTTTATTGTTAATATTTTCTATTGTCTCTAAAAATGTATATTTCTGTCCTAAAAGCTGCATTAAATTATCCTGCGTGTCTCTCAACGCACCTATTATAGTCCTAATCTCTCCTGTTTCTTTATCAGCGCCTTCTATTGCATCCAGAAACTTTCTTGAGAGTCTTCCCCAGCCTTGATATTTTAATCTACTGACTTTTTTAATTTCTTCATCTGATATCTGATTATCATCATATTGTTTTCTGATAACTCTTTTTAAGATTGAAATTTCATCACCATATACTGTAATCCATAAAATTATCTGCTCCACCATCATCTTAACAGAATAATTATCAATCTTATCTCCCAGTATTTTTTTGAAATCAAGATATGAAGACATCGAACTTTTAAAGTTTATATCAAATCCGGTAATTTCCTCATCGTCATTTATCAATCCTTCACATTTTAAATACTCCCTTAAATTCTTACCTGTAACCTTCTTTTTCTTTTTAAACAAATTTTCGATAATGTCTTTTTTCAATTCAACATTCATTTTATTTGCACCAATTTTGATATTATTCAATTCATTTAACACATTAAACTCTTCATAAAGGAGTGCATGTTTAGGCAAAACATCTTCTCCAACGAGATATGTACATTTATTAGTCATTTCCCTAATAAATTTTTCTGCAGAAGCATCTTTATCTACTTTATTGTCAAAATTCCACGGTGTAATCTTACCATCAGATTTTCTTACCATCCAAGAATTAGTATTATTATAACCATTCAAAGGTCCAACATAGTATGGAACTCTAAACTTAAATATTTCAACAATTTTGTCTGATACAGATAAACCATTTGCATCTTTTTCACTTAAGAACGGCATATATTTTTCTGCTTTTGCTAAAATGTCTTTTAATTCCATTTCCTGTACTTGATATGGTATCACTCCATTATCCTTTGATATCTGAACAGGAAGTATAGTATCTGCTTGAATTTCTTGTTCTATGAATTCATATTCAGACTGATTGCTGACCGTCTTTTCTATCTTTCCCAATTGATTCTTTAAATTTTTTATAAAATCTTCTCTATTGCATCTTTTTATATTCTTTTTGCTTCCGTTAGAATTTACAAACCCTACATATGCACAATAATTACTTTTTCCTTCATCAACGAAAAATTCTTTATAAACTTTATTATTTTCCTTAAATAATTGTTTTAAAATTCTCAAATCTTCTTTGTGCTTATCATATAAATTAACCTTTGCAACTGACAAATAAGATTTTCCATTTATTTCCCCATCGGCCAGGATGTCTGCTAATATCGCCCAATCGTATACACATTTTATAATATCAATAACACCACATCGTTCACCCAAAACATCTTCTAATTCAACCCGAAGTGTTTCATAAGATGATTCAGAAAAAGATATACTTGGCTTATCTATTTCTAATAATGATTCATCAGCAAATATATCCGCCACTTTTGCTTTCATTCCAGAAATAAGTGTAACTATTGACTTTATCTGTTTATTACTCTTATCAGCATCTAATTCATTAAATATTTCATTATATTTATCTCTTTTTGATTTCTTTTTATCTTTAAGAATTTCAGCTATTTTTTCTTCTGAATGACATTCTAATTCTATTTCAAACTCATCTCTTAAGCATATCTTTAAATTATCAAATACAGAATGAAAAGACGTTGCGTTATTGACTGAACCTTGAAACAAAAAATGTCCCCTGTGCTTAACTATATGATGTACAGCAAGATATAACAGTCTGACGTCAAATTTCCTATCTTCCATAAGTAACGCTTTTCTTAAATGATATATTGTTGGAAATTCAGAATAATAATCAATATCAGAATAATCGTCATCATTGAACAATGTATATTTTTGTCCATTCGTTTTATCCGTTAATATCAATGGGCTTTCTTTCATTTTTACAAAAAAAGATTGATCAACTTTAGATATTTCTTCAGAAAACAATTCCTGTAAAAGCTGTATTCTCCATGCTCGTCTTTGAAGTCGTCTTCGACCACTTCTGAATGTTCTTCTTTCAGCTGCAGTCTGAGCTTCGTCAAACAACCTGCTTCCCCACATGTTTTTTCCATTAAATTTGAGGATATTATAATTTTCATCTGTTACAGCATATCCCACAGATTCTGTTCCAATATCTAATCCTAAATAATAATCTTGTTCCCTTCTACTTTTCATAATGTACCTCTCTTTTTTAGTTGACTATAAATAAAATATGTTTTATAATGTATTTGTTCATAAGATTGACTATCATATGAATTTACACTACAAGTTCAAATAAAGATTTTTCCAAATCGTTCGAAAGAACCATCCACAGTGTGGATATTTAAAAAGGCTTTTTAAGCCTTTATTTTTTTCTATTGAAATTATACAATATTTACTGTCCAATAAACATCCCTCTTATCCCAAACTTTTGTTCTTTATTCATATTGATTAGTTAATCTTTTTATTTCTTCTTTCATCATATCAACCACCGATTGTGGTCCTAATATTGTTACACCTTCACCCAGACCTATAACCCATGCAAGAAATTGTCGGCTTACGGATACCTCTACATTTGCCACAAAATGTTCTTTGTCTAAGCGAACCATTGATACATCTTTTCCGAATCTGTCAATTATTACACCTGCAAATGAATTATTACACTTTATATGTACACATTCTTCATTACCACCATACATACCGAACATCTTCCTTGCATATGCTGCCATATCAAAATTATTAAAAGCCTTTTTCCCTTCTCTAAAACTTTTTATTGATTTAATATGTAACATTTTGTCAACTCTGAAATGTTTTATTATATGTTCTACACTATCATAAGCAATAAGATAATAATTCTCATCATCCCAAGACAATGACCATGGACTAACTTTATACCATATACCATTATGTCTTAATTCCATCTTTTTATCTACACTCCATTGAAAATATTGAAATGTTATTTGAAAATTATCTGCTATAGCCGAATGAATCCTATCAACATTATAATAAATACTTTCATTCATAGTTTTCACTCTACCTGCAACAAATACCTGACGTTGCAACTGGATTGCTTCGTATCTGCTAGCAAATGTTTCAATCTTTTTAATTAAATCATTTGATTTCTTTTCGGTTATAAATTTGGCTGACTGGACAGAATCTACAAGCAATTTAAGTTCAGCTAATTCAAACTGTCTGTTACCAATATGATAAGAATATGTTCTATCTTCCTTTGTCCCAATTATATCTAATCCATATAATCTTAAACTCTCTATATCATTATAAAGGCTTTTTCGCTCTGCACTTATATCATATAGCTTTAACTTAGTCTTTATTTCTTCCATTGTCAGACTATGTGTCTCATCTGTATATTCTAATAATATTTTCATAAGATACATAAGCTTTAATTTTTGATTTGACGATTTAGCCATAGCACCTCCCATATTTTTCTAACACATTTGCCTTTATATCATTATCCACCTTTTTGACTTTCCCTTCAATATATTTTTTACGACAAAGTTCGACAAACCATATTATCTCTAATCCCCCAAACCTTTCCATTGTTATTTTTCCCAGCCTATATTATAATTTTTATTAATTACACCAATGAAGGAGATTTATTAAATGAAGAAAAATAGTATTTTTCGTAGCCTGCCGTTTAAATTGCTGGTGGGCGTTATTGCTGGCGTCCTGGTGGGACTGCTGTTAAGTTCAACTGATGGCAATTCATTTTCACGCGCCATTTTGAATATTGTTGTAACCCTGAAATATATTCTCAATCAGATAATTAATTTCTGCATACCTCTGATAATCATTGCATTTATCGCGCCTTCGATTACTCAGATGGGTAAAAATGCTTCTAAGCTTCTTCTGATTGCAGTTACAATCGCATATACATCATCAGTTGGTGCTGCACTTTTCTCTACAGCATCCGGATATATTTTGATACCACATTTGTCAATATCCTCTACTGCTGATGGATTGAAAGAGCTTCCGGCTGCGGTTTTCGAATTATCAATTCCACAGATAATGCCTGTTATGAGTGCACTTGTGTTCTCAATTATGATTGGACTTGCTGCCGCTTGGACAAAAGCAGAATTGATTTCAAATATTCTTGAAGAATTCCAGAAAATTGTGCTTGCGATAGTTTCAAGAATCATGATACCGGTTCTTCCATTTTTCATCGGACTTACTTTCTGCGGACTCTCATACGAAGGTTCAATAACAAAGCAGGTTCCAGTGTTTCTGAAAATTATAATTATTGTATTAATCGGACATTACATTTGGATGGCTCTGCTTTACACAATCGCCGGATTGTATTCTAAGAAGAACCCGGTTGAAGTAATCAGACATTACGGTCCTGCATACCTGACATCAATTGGAACAATGTCATCTGCTGCCACACTCGCAGTTGCACTCCAGTGTGCCGGCAAATCAAAGGTTTTGAGAAAGGACATGGTTTCATTTGGTATTCCTTTGTTTGCAAATATACATTTATGCGGCTCAGTGCTGACAGAGGTATTTTTCTGCATGACTGTATCAAAGATTTTGTATGGCACTATTCCATCAGCTGGAACTATGATTCTGTTCTGCGTGCTTCTCGGAATATTTGCAATCGGCGCGCCTGGTGTACCTGGCGGAACAGTTATGGCTTCGCTCGGACTTATTACCGGCGTGCTTGGATTTAACGACACTGGAACTGCCCTTATGCTTACAATATTTGCACTTCAGGACAGCTTTGGAACAGCCTGCAATGTAACAGGCGACGGTGCGCTCACACTTATCCTGACTGGATATGCAGAGCGCCACGGCATCAAAGAAGGCGCTGACAATTAATATATTTCTTTGACATATGTAAAGTGCTATAATCATCACATGAATACACGCGCCTGCGGCGCAGAAATGAGGTAACATATGCCATTTATTAATTCTAAGATAAGCACTTCTCTTACAGAAGCACAGGAAACTGAAATCAAAACACGTTTAGGTCAGGCTATCCAGACAATTCCCGGCAAGTCAGAAAGCTGGCTCATGGTCGGCTTTGAACCTGACTACAAGCTCTACTTCAGAGGAAGCAATGCCGAGCCTATGGCTATGGTCGAGGTCAGCGTTTACGGCAGTGAAAATCCATCTGCCTTTTCTAAACTGACTGGCCAGATATGTGACATTTTTAAAGATGTTCTTGGCATCGCACCAGATCATGTCTATGTAAAATATCAGGCTGTTTCTAACTGGGGCTGGAATGGGGATAATTTCTGAATCGAGTAGGAGGCGGTGACTAACCGCCGTCCTCTCACAGCACCGTACGTACCGTTCGGTATACGGCGCTTTCAATAGTTGACGTGCACCGACTGATAGGCTGTGGCTAAATCATAAAATCCACTGTTTATCAGTCTTTCTTTTGTCATTGCCATGTTTACTGCAACTGTATGCGTTGCGAACCAATATCCTCGTCGGGTCTTACCCGCTTGCATTGCCAAGTCTTCGGGTACTCCCATCTTTGTAAGGTTACGTATCTTCGTCCTCGGTTTCTTCCATTGTTTCCATATACACATACGTATTCTGTGATAGAGCCATCCGTTGATGTCATCTATGTTGTTTTTCATACTTGCAATTCCGTAGTAGTTAAGCCATCCTCTCGCATACACCTTGATTTTCTCAAGGCTTGGCTTGATTGACTGACATCGTTTACGGGAAGATAACTCCTTCAGTCTAGACTTGAACTTCTTCCATGACTTCGGATGAACTCTGACATAAATGCCTTCTCCGTTCCTTCCCAATGCAAAGCCAAGGAATTTAAAATTTCGGATTGCAAATACGCTGACAGTTCGGCTCTTTTCTCGGTTGACTGTAAGTTTCAGCCTCTCCTCAAGATATTTTGTACTGCTTTCTAAGAGTCTCTCTGATGCTCGCTTGCTCTTTGCAAGAAGCACGATGTCATCTGCATATCTTATGCATGGAACACCTCTTTTCAAGAATTCCTGGTCGAACTCATTGAGATAGACATTTGCCAGCAATGGTGATAGATTTCCACCTTGTGGTGAGCCTTCCTCTGTGTCAATGACTACTCCGTTTTCCATTACACCGCTTTTCAGGTAGCGCTTTATCAACTGTACTACACGTTCATCTTTTACATTCTTCCGGAGAAGATTAATGAGAATTTCGTGATTAAGTGTATCGAAGTACTTTGACAGGTCAAGGACTACAGCAAATGTGTAGCCTTGCTCGGCATACTCCTTAACCTTAAGTACTGCGTCTTTTGCACTTCTGTTCGAACGATAGCCATAGCTACCCTCTGCAAACATCGGTTCATAGATTGGCACTAACTGTTGGGTTATTGCCTGTTGAAGTGTACGGTCTACCACTGTTGGTATGCCAAGCTTTCGCACACCACCGTCTGGTTTGGGAATCTCAACTCGTCTTACTGGAGACGGAGTATACTTTCCGCGATAAATGCGGTCGGTTATCTCTTGTTGATGTTCCTTTAGATATGGAAGAGCCTCCTCAATGGTCATGCCATCAATTCCTGGCGCTCCCTTGTTTGCCTTAACTCTCTTATACGCTCTGTTAAAGTTGTCTTTATACAGTATCGCTTCCAAAAGTCTCGGCTGTGCACTGTCTCTTTCTTTCCATATCCGATTGAATGACCTAGACGCTTTCACATACCCTTCATGTTCCGCATTATCTCTTTGCGAACAGCCATTGTTTTCAATGTTTTCTGCCATAGATGGTCATTCCTCCTTTCTCGGTCATACTCAAGACTCCTACGGATTCGGTCCTTCACCTCTCGGCTACTATGACCTCTGTTGACTTCTGTGCGTTCAGCATTGCTTTATGCAATGGTTACCTCTTTCAAGGCGTACCGCACAGACCTCCCTAGGTACCACACGTTTCTTCCTCTCCATCCATCTGCCTCATTTATCATGCATGATTCCGTGTAGTTATTGGGCTTCAACGTGGATAGCAGTCTTACCCTCATGCATACCTCATATGAGATTTCTGTTCGTCAGACCAGAGATTTGCCCGTGAGTTAGTATGTTCCTCACATCCAGCTTCCTTCAGATTTCATATCACGATGGACACCCTTGCTTTCGGCTATATCCTTCCCACTACCGGGCGGATTCGGGACTTTAACCCGTTAGAAACGTGCGCCTCTAGGCGCACTATGTTAATAAGCGGGACACTCTTTTATGAATGTCCCGCTTATATACTTAATCTTCTTCAACCATATCAAATAAACTAAGCTGTTCTGTCTTAAAATCAGACAACACCATCTTCTTTACTTCTTCTCCCTTAATATGCTCACCTTCAACCCTTTGAATACCATTTCGAATATTAGAATCGACCAGCTTCAATACATATATATTGTCAAATCTGTTATATATTGAATCTCCTCCTAATCCTGATAAGCATATGAGCTGCGTGTTTGTTTTCTTTGCCATCTCCATAAGAGGCTTTAACAAATGTGCTGAATAAGTCTGAGCAAATGGATTGTCCATTATAAGAACTTTTCCTTCCTCTGCTGTTGAGAACAAGTCACTTTCATCCCTTCTCATATAGCTAAGCAGGCATGTAAGAATAACGAATGCTGACAGGAATCCTTCGCCGCCTGAATTAGATGAAACTTCTGCCCACGATATTGGCACCTCTTTTTCAGCCTCTATTTTATATAGTTTTATTTTAATATTGCGAATACCAATTACATCATCATACAGATTTTTTGTTGATATTGTATTACCTAAATATTCTGTAAGATTCTTATTATTCTCTATTGTTTCAATACCATGTTTTACAACTCTTTCAAAGAAATCGTGAAGCTGTATCCGGTAATGCTCCTTCTCGCTATCCCAGTCAGGAACCTGTATTCTTAACATTTTTATATTTCTTCCCCTGACATTTATAGTAGAATTCTTATCTATCATTGCAACATTGGCATTAACACTTTTTATGTATTCAAGGAACATTTCTTCAACATTTTTCTGCTCACTGTCAATATTTGCCAGATCAATTGTAAGCTTCTCTAACTGACTTTCATAAGTAGCTTTATTAACATCATACTGCAGGGAAAGATTATGAGGATTACTAATCTGTGTCAAGAGACTTTCAAATGTTTTCTTAAAATAAACATCCTGATATTCATTCTTCCCTTCAATATTTCTTATTTTCTCTGAAATATTGCTCTGTTCATTAGAAAGTGCCTCTTTCGAATCAGCAAGTTTTCTTCGTATATCCGCCTGATATCTGTCTAAATCTGACTTTGCTATTGTAAGCAAATCAGGAATATTATTGAATAATTCGGACATTTTATCCTGTGTAACCTCAGGCTTAATATCAGAATATTCTGACACGCCACTTAATTTAGCAGATAAATCATTTTTTCTTGATGTCAGATTATCAATTTCTTTTCTTATAACACCAATATCATGCTTCTTAAGATTTATTCTTTTATCAAATTCAACATCTGCAATCAAATCTTTTGACAGCAGTTCTTTATATCCTGTTTTTTCTTCAAGCTGCTTATATCCATAATCAATATCCTTGTTTATTCCCGCAATAACACCCGCAAGCTTATCATTATTCTCAATTGCTGCATTAAGTGCAGTTCCTGTCTTATTAATCTGCTCCTCTAAGTGTTCATACTGTTCATCAGAAAAATATACATTTTCATATTCTTCTTCTGTAATATTATTATTGGTCTTTTTAGAAAGGTCATTCTCTTTATTGGTAACTCTATGTGTAAGCCTTTTTAATCTGATATTAAGTTCGTCTAAAGAGTCTGATACTTCCTTGGTAAGTGCGTTATACTTAGCTTCAAGCTCCTCTGGTACAATATTATTGTAAGCTTCTGCATTTACGCACAATTTATATGAATTAAACCGCTCCATTTGAATCTTATTTTCATTGATACTTTCTTTAAATACAGTTCTTTTTGATTTCAGATTCATTAAGACATTTCTTAAATCACTTATCTCATTATCAACAGCCTTATTCTTCTTTTCCAGTTCCTGAAGCTCATTTTTAACACGAATAAGTGAATTGAGATTAACATTATAACTCTTATATTTATCACATAATTTATCAAATTCCTCAGACCTGATATTATATTTTACTATCAGATTCTCACTTTGCTTAATTAATCTGTTATTTCCTTCATTTTCATCTGATAATGTATCTTTTTCACTTCTTATCTGTATCTGTCTCTTCTTTAACTGTGCCTCCTGCTCCTTATAATCTTCAAGTTTTTTCTCAGTGGTCTCATACAATCCTATAGAAAATGTCTGATTTTCAATTTCAATTTTATATTTACTGAATATTTCTACATCATCATTCTTTGACTGTATCTGAACAGACAAATTATTAATTCTGCTCTGAATATCAGCAAGCATTTTATCTAACTCCGCCTTATCAAGCAGATGATTATTGAACATAATAAAGAAATGTATATTTCCATATGTTGTAAAGTTGTTTTTAGCTTTATCAAATGGCTTCTCCAATTCTTCTCTTATTATTATAGGTATTGGAAAACTTGTATATATTTTTTCATCAATAAGCTTTATTCTTTCAAACGCATTTTTGTCCATTATTATAGAATACGGAATAAACGGATTATTTTCTACTAGCTTACCATTACTCTCCTGTGTTCTTCCATTCTTATTAAGCCATTCCATACCATATACATATCTGATATCGTTCTGCTCGCAATAGTTTCTTACATTATCCGGAAGTTCTATTGTCTTTCCTTCTTTTAATTGTGCATACTGTTTTTCCAGTTCACTCTGTGACATAACAAGCTTCTTCTTGTCAATTTCCAATTGATTAATATTGTTCACAAGGCTGCTTATAATGACATCTGGTCTGTCCAGAGCCAGCTCATCCAGTCCTGCATATTTAAGGATTTTTATTCTGCTATTCTTCTGATGTTCAAGGTCTGTCAGAATATTTTCCTGTTCAGACATTTTATGCTTCACATCACTTATATCAGCTACAATATCCACTTCTTCCTGTAAAAGTTTTCTTGCTTTTATATCAAGTTCGTTCTTTTTCTTATATAATCTTGAAAGTCTGTTATTCTCTTCCTGCTTTTCTTCATCCAATTCTTTTTGCTTTACTTCAAGTGTTCCTTCTTCATATAATCCAAGGATGTTTCTCTTTATGTCACACGAAAACTTCCTGTTAAATGCTTCCTCAATATCATTATATGATTCAACCGAATTCTTCAAACTTCCGGTTTCAATGCTTTTCTCCAGTTTAATTCTTTCATTATTCTTTTTATCTGTGTCAAGATTATCCAGCATATGCTCTTTATCAGATATGTCTTTATCATTATTATCCCGTTCTTTAATACTGCTTTGCATTTTTATGGAATAATGCTCATACAATGCATGTCCGATTTGTTCAATTTTATCCTTATTAGACTCTGAATTTTTTAAAAGTATATCTATTTTTCCTTCTACTTCCACCTTTTCTGCTTTTATATCTTTTAATTCCTGATAGAGTTTATTGCAGTCATATATAGATAACTGTCTTGTTAATTTATCCTGTGCATTTTTTAATCTTGTAATTTCAACTTCCTGTACACTTCTCTCTGACACAGCTTCATCTTTACAATCAATATACCTGTATATTTCATATGATATTTTTTCATACAATATCTGATTAATATATTTTTCAATTTCTAAAAGCAGATTACTTTTATCGTCAAGATTAGCCGTAAGAATCTCTATTGCCTCATTTAATTTCTTTACATACAGAGCCATTCTCGCCGTATGTTCGCATCTATCCTCATCTAATCTGACATATCTGTCTATGTCTTCTTTAAATGATTTAGTATCTTCAAAATATTTTTCTATCAGTGCCTTTTTTTCTATCTTTGACTGGTTGCTCCTATACTGTTCTATAAATTGAAATGTCAGTTTTCTAAACTCGTCTATCCTGTTCTTTTCCTGATTAAGCTTGTCCTCTATCGGCTTTAAAAACCAGTTTTCAACAAGATCTTTTTCATCTTTAGAATTACTAAACAATTCTGATAAACCTGATTCTTTCTGATTAACTTTTCTTATAATACTTTCCCATTCCTTATTGTTAATCTGATATTGGCGCAATGTCCCAAAATACTGTCTTCTTCCATAACTGCTGCCCATATCGTAAATTCTGAAATCGCCTTTTTTATCTTTACTTATATCTTCAAACAGCTTTTTACATTCCATAAACCCTTTTAATATTTTTCTGTTTCCATCCTGTTTTACAACTGGTATATTATCAATATCATAATGGCATCCTTCTGAATAACTTCCTGTAAATGTATACATTTCCAATTCTTCTGCATCATTGTCTTCTTTCTGGTTCTTCCTTACCATCATGCCTGATAAAAATCTTGTAACATTATTATCAAGCTGCCACTCTGTCATAATAAAAGTAGGTCTGTTTGTTGTAAAATAACTTTTGAACTGTCTGTCGCCAAGATCTCTGTAAGACTTATTAACAAACTGACTCATAATCATCTGTACAAGTACACTTTTTCCACCACCATTGCGCAATGATATTAATGTACTCTCTCCACCAAAATCAAATGTCTCATCATCAATTTTTATTGTGTCATGATTGTATGAAAGATTTAGTATTCTGATTCTTGAAATCTTACTCATTTTTTACCCCCAGTGCTTCCATTATTCTTTCATAATTATCTTTATTTAATATCTTGTATTCCATAATATTATCCAACTTTGATGTAGTCTTTATCATTTCATCTTCTTCAACAAAAATAATCAACTCTTGTTTTTCAAGGAATTTGCATATTCCACTTACAAATCCTTCTTTGGTTGTCTTCATTTTAGTATTGATTTCTACACTTTTTAATGCCTCATATGCTTCACTCATACTTTTATAATCCAACACATTTTCATATAATTCTGTATATATATTTCCATCTTCTGCCTCTCGTTCATTCTCAAACCCGACGCCTGCTTTAAGTCTCTCAGATATAATATTCTGCAATTCTCCCAATTTAAGAAATTCTCTTGATTTACATGAACTCCCCTGGCCATCATAGAACTCTGCCATCAATGTAAGAATCACAAACTGTGACAAATAATAATCTTTATCTGTAGCTTTAGATTTGCATAATTCTCTCTTCAAATCTGCTTTAGTAAACCCAAGATACTTATTGTCTATATCAGGCATCAGATATATTGTACTTCCGTATCTTTCTATCTTACTGTCAGCAATCTGTGCCTGATTCTTTACAAGATTCATTACTTCTTCTCTTTCAACATATGCCCTATATAAATCACTTGCATTACTATCATTATCACTTAGTGCCCCATGACACAACAGATAATAAAATATTTTCTGACTGTATGTTATATTCTCCGCTTCGTATGCCATCTTTTACCTCTCTTCGTATCTAAATCCTACATTAGAACATTTAAAATTCTTTAAATTACCTGCCTCATCTTTTACATGTTTAAAATGTATATACTGTCCATCTTCTATCTGATAAACATATATTTTCTTTATATTTCTGTATTTAGGATTATCCATTATTCCCAGCAGCATTTCATTTAAAATAAATCCATCTGAGGTATCCATAAGATATTCGGTCTGTTCTTTCCTGAGTTCGCCTATATCTATATTCCCCTCCGTCAGAAGCTCAATTATCACCTCACGGAATATTTCTGCAGTCGGAATAAGAATTTCTCTTTCTTCTTTCGTAAATCTTTCATTGAGAAATTGAAGGGTGATTTCTTGATTTTCCAGCAACATATCAAGAATTACCGTGATACATTGTTCATATTTTTTCATTCTTTCCTGCCTTTTTCTCTCTTTCTCTCTGTTAAATTCTTCCTCGTCAAAATCCAATTCAAGGTCTTCTTCATCAATGTCCGATTTTTTCAATCTCTTCTGATATTCAAGCATTTTCTCTGGATTAAATATTTTATCAGGCATACTCATAAATAAAGGATTAAAAATTTTATCTGCGTTCTTAAGCAGGCTTGCATCTTTTAGTATTTCATCATAAACATCACTTCTAAACGGAAAACGCTGAACAAGCGTCATGTTAGAATAATTTTCAAGTTCATAATCATACAGCTTCTTTAAATCAAAATGCTGACCAAGAATTTTCTGATGTTCATCTAGAGTTCCTGTAAGATAATGACCTATAATTTTCAGATTATTTAGATTTTCTTTCTCTTTTTCTGAAAACTCATCAGTATTCATCTCTTTTTCTTCAAATTCTTTAATTTTCTCATCTATAAATTCCCTGTGCATATTAAATTTCGCACGTGTGTCTGCAACAGTACTTATATTTTCTTCCATAATCTGTCTGTAATCCTCTACAGAATATGACAAAGCATTTCTTTTTATAGACAAAGCCGTCTCCTGTATTTTCTGGCTCTGTTTTCTTAACTGGTTAAAAATGTTCTTAATATCATCAACAGCTTTATTATAATCTGCCTTTTCAAGATGCAGTTTAAAAAGCATTTCATTTATTGTAAGTTTAAGATTATTCTCTACTTCCATTGTCGAAAGAATCATATTATAACCTTCATCTGTAAGATAATATGATGTTCTCTTGACTCCTCCGTCCTGATAAACGACCTTATTATCTATATATCTGATATTAATATCCTTATATTTTCTATTATCATAATCATATGCTTTGAAATACATCGAGACACCTGTATTTCCCAACACATCTTCTACTATAAATCTTGCCAGATTCATACTATTTTCATATTCCAATGAATGCTCATAATATTCATAATTAATCTCATCAACAAATGCAGCTATGTCATCTATTGTACAGTCTTCTTCTTTTAACGAATACTCCATAATATATAAAAGAACACTAAAAAGCATATTTATCTGTTCATCTCTTGTGTTAATTCCAAAACTTCTCCACTTTACCACTCTGTCTATACTATTCCCACACAACACAGAATATCTTGCCACAAACTGCATTCGTTTTCTAAAACCTTTAAGAAAATCCTTTTCCATCATCCTTGCTCCAATCATGCTCATTTAATATTTCCTGTGGTATATATTTTCCTTCTTTCAGCAAATTTAATATCTGTGCTTTCCTGTTTTCGCTAAAATAATCAAGAAAAATATTCTCTATATTGGAATTCTGTTTTTCCTTTGTAAATGGCATATTGCTAAAACCCATCTTCTCAGCCTTATCAAGCATACTTTCGTATGCTCTTACAAAAGGCTTTATATCTATACTTTTCCCTGTACCACATTTCCACTGTTTCTTTACAAGATGCTCATATATTATAATCCCCTCATAATCAATGTCACCAAAATACAACAATTCATTGCCAGCTTTAAAATACGACTCCGCACCAGAAGCATAATCCGCAAATGAATTCCATATTCCTTTACCAGCACCGTATATTAATGTATTAAATCTTATGCCAAGCACATCCGCTTCATTTATTCTTAGATACCTTCTTATATCATAAAATGTATCCTTATTCTCTATTATTAAAATATTTTGTGGAAAATCCTTAGAATGTGAATAATAAGATAAAGGCTCTGACGTTTCATAATAATTAAGCTTGTTTCTGTCTATTCCAAGCTTCTCACAGAACTTTATTCCGCCTTCTTTTTGAAAAAACTTTTCTTTTTTGAAAATCTCGAAACTACGCTCATTCATAGTTTCCTCGACAGACAATAATGACGAATTGTCTTTAAGATAATTACTGAGAAGACGCACCTTACCTGCATCTTCTTCGTATTTTTCCGGGTGCTTTCTGTAGTACTCCGTATTAACTAATGGATGAATACCAAAATCCAGTTCTTTATATATATCTGTATAATCTTTCTCGTCCTCATGTTTCCAAAACATCACTGGAAGTGCCGGCTTTCTTCCATTAGTTAAAGCACTCTTTACAGGAGCCAGCTTTCCATCACTTATTAATTCAAAGATATAATCATATAATTCTTCATAAGACAGATCTGGATGTTCCTTTTCAATATTGGAAAGATATAGCTTTGATTTCTTCATGTAGTGCTCCTTGCAGACTAAAAATGTAGAGTTAACTTTTAATTTTAGAATAGCATTTATGAGTTATATTTACAATAATTATTGTTGATAGTTTTTCAGACGTAGGAAGTAAAATATGTAACGATAAACGTCTACCCATTTTTCATTACCTCAGCTGTAACATTTTTATCATCATACCAGCACGTGCATTTTTTGCACATACTGCTTTTATGTCCAGATTATACATATCATTCAGAATAACCTAAGCAAATAACTTCTGTTATTGTATATATATCAATTATCATCATCATGTGCAAAATTTGCACATGTTAAATCATTTCCTGCCTCTTCATACATATCCTTATATGTATATATTTCAGATGTAACCATTTCCGGATATAAATATATATACTTTCTACATACACGCTTGAATAGTTCTAACATCCTGTCACTGTTACACATTCCAACCATATAATCCAGCAAATGTTCTACTTCTGATTCAGATGCTTTTCTTGCACATATTTCTTCGACTATCGGTTTATATGTAGCATATGCTAAGTCATCAAGTTCTTTTATCATGCATACTATTTTCTTAATTTCGTCATCCATAGCTTATACCATATTATCCACCTTTCCTGATATTACGCACATTTGTTTATATATAAACGTTTCCAGTACTCAGATAATCTTTTATAACTTGATGTACATACACACATTTCCACCTCTCTGATACTTTCACATTGGGGCACAAGCAAATCTTCCATATGTATCTTCAGCAACCTGCTCAATACATAAAGATGATCAACAGATGGCAGAATCATTCCCTTAAACCAGCGATATATCGGCTGTGGACATGATAACTGCAATATTTTCTGTATATCCTTTACTGTATAACCTGCTTTTTCAATCCTATATTTTAATAAGATGCCTGTTTTCTTCATATCAATATGTTCATACATATGTTGTCAACTCCTTTAGCAAAATTCACCCTCTGTCCAATCGAATGGATAATCTGGATCTTCCCAACTCTTCTCATCACTCCATATTCTTTCATGCACATGAAAACGTTCCTTCGCCAATTTTTCCTTCTCGTAGTATTCTCTATGACAGAATGGCATATATATTTCCGCTTCCTGCTCTGTACATGATGCCATATGTAATCTAGGACCATTATCTGGAAAAATAGGATCAATATCATATATCCATTTCCTTGGCTCTGCCTTACGCTGACTATGATTGTACACTCTTTCGAAATATTGTTTCCATGTGTATCTCCTGCCATATTCATCATAGATACTTACCATGCTCTTATTTTTCAGGCAAAATTCTTCCAATTCCTTAAATGTACTGATTGCCTTATGTCTCTGGAATAGTGGTCGCCAACCTGCACTCAGTTTACAAAGATGCACCTCATACCCTAAATATGGCTCATCTACAATTTCATATTCGATATCCTTGATTGTATATTCTGTTTCGACAGCAAAATGCTCCCGCATTAGCTTTTTATTTCTACTCATCAAATAAAAATTAGTTCCCATAAGATATCCACCAATCCTTTCTTTTGATTATATGATATCCTATAGGAACTATAATTGCATTGGACTGTTAGTCCAAAAGTTTATCCCTCTCTGCTTCTTTAAAACCTATACTTTGTATTCACTCTTTAATCTCCCAATGACCACTGTATCCACTTCCTTTATATGATACATTTGGCATTTTCTTAATCTTACGCTTTACTGTTGCAATACTAATTCCCAATTCTGATGCCATATCCGCTGTTGATATTTGAGGATTTACTTTTATCATTTTAATTATTTTTTCTTGAGTATCACCTTGAGTGTCATTTTCATTCACCTGTGTTGCATAATTAGTGCCATAATTCAGATTATACAAAGTCAATGTAAAATCATCATTATCTGCCACAAAGACTAACATCTTAGGCTCATCAAATTCAACCTATTCCTCATAATCTGCTAAAGCAAAAACAAGCTCGCAAACGCCCATTTTACAAGGCTTTGCGAGCTTTTGAAAATTATTCAAACTCCTCTTTGCAAAGTTGTTTTGTAGTGTTTTTCGTTGGTTTTGATAGTATAAACCAGGGAGTTTTGTCTGATTTATACCTGTTGCGTAGATTTTTAGGGGATTGTATTGTCATTTTGTTGTCATTGCATATTTCTTATCTTGCATGCATGCTATGCTTTCGTATATGTTTTCTTCATATAATCATCAATAGCATTAACGATATATTCTGGAACAGTTTCATATTTCACCATATCAAGATAATATGCATAGTCGTTCTCAATATGATAACTCTCATTTATAAATTTTACCAGCACATCCTCTTCCTTAATCTCCTTACATGGATTAACCTCAAAAAGTGCCCTAAATAGTTGTATTTTTAAATACTCATTGGTTTCTGCAAAATATAGCTCTGATAGCTTTTCTTCATTATATATCTCATTAATCAATTTAGAGTAATCAAAATCATCTATCCACTTTTTAATTTCTGCACATCCTGCTTGCACCTCGTTCTGTGGCATATCAGTATTATCCATATACCTGCACTTATCACGACCATGAATCAAGGAAGATAGAACATTATAGGCATCCAAATGATTTTCTACACCATTGTGTTCATAGTATTTTCGCAAAAAAGCGATTCGGTGGACAACACCTAAAGTATCATCTGTAACATAACTTGCCAATGCTTGTACCACCGGCTTAATATCTTGTTTGAAATCTATCTCTAATTCCTTTAATATTCCCTTACTATTTTTTATAAACATAGTATTTAAAACCTGTGCTGGTAACTTTCCTACCACACCAAAATCAATTATTGGTTCAAAGTCGTGAGTCAGCATTAATACTGTCTGTTTATAAAAACTTCTTGGCAAAGCACCACTTTGTTTAGAAAACATTCTATGAATTATCGCATACTTTTTATTTGTATCAAAAGAAGAAATGGGATCATCCAAAACCACAAGCTCCGCATTTTCACTGATGGCATAAAACATAAATAACACCAATGAAAATGCATTTCTTTCGCCCCAACTCAAATGATTCCTAATATTATCTACTTGCACTGATTCCTTATCATGTACATATTGCAAAGTTGCTATTGCTTGTCCACTTTCATCTAAATTAATCCCTACACGATAGGCTATACCAGCAGATTCAAGAAAATCATTTATATCCTTTTGTGACGTTGAAATTGTTTTCTTCAGCACACTTTGTAACTTACCTATTGCCGCTTTAATAGCATGAGCTTCTTTTCTTAATTCTTCAATAGAATTATTAATCAAATCAACTATTGCAAAAAATTCGTCATTAGAAAAGAAATTAAAAATTGTTTTTTCTAATTTCATGTTCTCTAATACCTTGTCTATATCATTAATGTCAGACTGTCTAAATACATTTTTATCAAATGACGAAATCTTATTAAGTTGATTTGATATATGTACATATTCATTCATAAATGCCTTTAAAATTGCACTTATTGCACTCTCTTCTTTCTCTTCCTTTATACATGCAATAATAGAATCAAATTTATCATCTGGCATATATTTATGAAAATTTTCAAATAAATCCAACATATTCTTCAAATTCTGTGCATCTGACTTTTTGTATGTCTCTTTGAATGTTTTCTTTTCTTCGTCAAACTCAGTTTTTAATTCATCTGAACAGTAGGGACATATTCCCTTTGTATCAAACGAATCACCTTTTGACTTCCAATCAATCCAACTAATACAAATTTGGTCATCTGAAATTATTGGACTATATTTTTTTAATTTTTCTGGAATGTTATACACATTATTTTTCTTTATGATAGCCTTATAATTCGTATTATTCTTTATACTACTTCCAGTAGCATTCAACTCAAGTTTTCCCATAAAAGCAGAAATATCGCCTTTTAATTGGATTATCTGTGGTTTTGTATCAATATCAACCTTCAATTTAGCCAATCGACTATCTAATTCAGCTCTTTTTTGTTCATAGTCTGGTGTTCTGATAAATACATCAAATGCATTATCAATCACTTTACTTTCCTTAAATACCATATTATTGACAAATTCTTCATTAAATACCTTAACCACTCGTATGTTCTTACTTAGATTAATTGTAGGAACAACCTCGTCACCGCTGCCAAACGGCTTCAACTCGGTCAAATCTTTTCCCTGACTTATCAAAGAAATCGCTGTTGATAATGATGATTTCCCAGTTCCATTCATTCCATATTTTATATTGAGTTTATTTTCCTCTAAAGTCAATTCACCATGCGAAATATTGTTGCAATTTTCTATAGTGATTTTAATCTCTCCCATGAAATTCCTTCTTTCTTCTTATTTACTCAATATTCTATAATAATCTAGTATCTCTGCTTTCTTAAACTTGTTATAGTTCGCTACAATTTTCTTCAACCATTCCTCTTGCTTCTTCTTTGTTTTTTCTATCTCCGCATACTCGATATACAATGCATGTAAATAATCTTCGACATCTGTAAATTCAGCTTTCGGATTTGGTTTTTTCATTCCAATAGGTCTAATTGTGGTTACTTGATTATTTTTCACTTGTCTACTCAATCTGTAGGGTGATGTGATCTCTTTCCCTGCTACCTGCCATATTTTTCTCAACCATATGTCCCTAATAATAATATTACCTGTCACACTATCCATAACATAATGGATAATCAAATAATCCATATCTAACTTATAAGCCTCATCGGGTAATGTATTGCATACCCCTCTTACATTCCCCAAGTCAAATGCTGCAGATTTACCATACACTTTAACCTCAAGCAAATCTTTCTTATCACTTTTTTCATTCAAAAAGTAGTCTGGTGATTCTTGCAATTTTTGTGCTCTATAATATATATTTTTTTCATCCATATATGCACTTAACCATTCTTCAATTATCTGTCCTACTGAACTTGGTCTCATAATCTGCTTTTGAATATTTAAGCTCCCTGTTTTTAATTCAAAATTCGCATTAATCTTTCCTGTTGCACCAACAATACCATCTATTTGTAATTGTTTCAATAATTTTTCTGCTTTCGTTGCCATTACTTATTAATTCCTTTCACATATGCCATTATCCTATTACTCATATCTTCACCAGAATATTTTTCATATTCCACAATTACACTATCCAGCCATGCTTTAGACACTTTCGTCTGATTACTTTCGCTTAAATGCGTCTGGTATAATGCAGCAATAAATTCTTCCTTACATGAAAACGGTTTTAATGTTCCTCGGCTATTTTCTTTCCAGTTTGCCGGTCTTATATTATAAATTTGGCCTTTTTTTCTTTGGCATTTTAGTGCAAAATCCTGAGCTGGACCGGTTATCTCCCATACTTTCTTACACCACATATCCTTTATTGAAATGTTTCCTTCATCATCAC